>Ga0247611_10000147_pt1 | contig 145212 bp, 117 predicted proteins | sample 177DNAGHGhighgp2_FD_192422 | JGI IMG/M metagenome (GOLD analysis project Ga0247611, IMG submission 192422) | Sheep rumen microbial communities from Palmerston North, Manawatu-Wanganui, New Zealand - 1770 DNA GHGhigh gp2 | ecosystem: Host-associated > Mammals > Digestive system > Stomach >...
ATGACTTTACCGATAAATGCCTGACTGCGGCAGAAACAGATTTTTTGCGTGCACATACCATCCCTACCTATCTGTATGGTTCCAGTGAGGAGATTTGGGAAGACGCACGCAGGAACAAAGATGGTTATATTTTGAAGCATCATCGACTTGGAAAGAGTGAAAAGGTATATGGAGGTCCCATAACGGATCAGGTGGTCTGGGAAAGCCTTTGGAAAAACGGTGATATACAGGACATGATCCTGCAGCCGTTCATCCGCCAGCGGACATTTCCGACAATTTGGGAGGGAAAGAAATTTGAGGACTATATATGCGGTATGATGCTTTGCGTCGATGATCGTTATTTCGAGTCAGGGATATTCCGTGCATCCAGTCTGCCGGTGACCAATATCGGGGATGACCGCAAGATTTGCCCGCTTTATACGGACGATGAGGAACTGCTTAAAATGTGTGATGTTTTGTAGTTGGAAGAATAGAGGAATCATATGACGATGCATCGACAGATAACACAGCAGCAATCATTGAAGATCTTCTGGCTGATGGAGGTTATTTGTGAATAGAAAATCTGTAATAAGCAATATAATCTGGCGGTTTCTGGAACGCTGCGGAGCGCAGGGAGTAACCTTCATTGTTTCAGTTGTATTGGCGAGACTTCTTGATCCGTCTTTATACGGAACCGTTGCCCTGGTGACGGTTTTTACCGCAATTCTTCAAGTGTTTGTAGACAGCGGAATGGGCAATGCGCTGATTCAGAAAAAGGATGCAGATGATCTCGATTTCTCATCGGTATTTTACTTCAATTTTTCTGTGTGTCTATTGCTTTACATATGCATGTTTTTTGCAGCGCCTCTTATCGCAGCATTTTACAATATGCCGGATCTGACGCCTGTTGTCCGGGTTTTAAGCCTCACGCTAATTATCTCCGGCGTGAAAAATATCCAGCAGGCCTATGTCAGCAGAAATATGCTCTTCAAGAAGTTTTTCTTTGCGACGCTAGGAGGTACGATTGGAGCGGCGGTGATCGGAATTTGGATGGCTTGGAAAGGCTATGGAGTATGGGCGCTGGTTGTTCAGAATCTGTTTAATGCCGCACTGGATACGATCATTCTCTGGGTCACGGTAAAATGGCGTCCTAAGAGGGCTTTCTCTCTCGAAAGGCTAAAGGGCTTGTTCTCTTATGGCTGGAAATTGCTGGTTTCTGCGCTGCTTGACACGGGGTACAATAATGTAAGATCGCTTATCATCGGGAAGCTCTATACATCCGCGGATCTGGCGTTTTATAACCGGGGTAAACAGTTTCCAAATTTGATAGTTACAAATATCAACACTTCGATTGATTCCGTTCTACTTCCTACTATGTCCAAGGAACAGGATAACATGGAAAGAGTACGGGATATGACAAGGAGAGCCATAAAAACCAGCACATTTATTATGATGCCCTTGATGATGGGACTGGCCGTATGCGCTGAGCCGCTTATCAGGATTGTATTGACGGATAAATGGCTTCCGGCGGCCTTTTTTCTTCGGGTTTTCTGCTTTACCTATGCTTTCTATCCTATTCATACAGCCAATCTGAATGCAATCAAAGCGATGGGGCGAAGCGACCTGTTTTTAAAGCTGGAGGTTATCAAAAAAATCGTAAGCATTTCGGCGCTCATTAGCACAATGTTCATCAGTGTGGAGGCCATGGCGTTGGCACTTCCGGTCACAAGTATTCTGGGGCAGATAATCAACAGTTGGCCGAACAGGAAGCTTCTGGATTACAGTTACAGAGCTCAGCTGCTGGATATGCTTCCGCAGATTGGAATGTCTTTGGCAATGGGAGGGATTGTATTTACGATTCAATTTCTGAGATTGCCTGATATAGCAACCTTGCTGATTCAAGCTCCGTTGGGGGCGTTCATTTATATCGTGGGCTCAAAGCTGCTGCATATTGACAGCTATGAGTATGTCAAGGGGCTTATCAAGAGTTATACAAAAAAGTAACAGAAACAAGAACTGACTGTTTCGTTGGATTCTTCCTGGGAGATGACCGAAATGAATAAAATATTAGTAACCCGCTCATCCATGCCCGATCTGGATGAATATATAAATGAAATCAGGGAAATGTGGGATACCCATTGGCTTACCAACATGGGACCCAAGCACAGGCAGCTGCAGGAGGAACTCCGCAGCTTCATGGGCGTGGAGAATGTGGAACTCTTTACAAACGGCCATATGGCCATCGAACTGACGCTCCAGGCGATGAATTTGCGGGGAGAAGTGATCACAACGCCATTTACCTTCGCTTCCACCACCCATGCCATCGTCCGCAACGGTCTGGAACCTGTCTTCTGTGACGTCGATCCCGTGACGTTCACCATGGATACCCGGAAGATGGAGAGCCTGATCACAGAGCGTACCTGCGCGATCCTTCCTGTGCATGTATTTGGGAACATCTGCAACATCGAAGAGATTGAGAAACTCGCTCGCAGATACGGACTGAAAGTAATCTATGACGCCTGCCACACCTTTGGAGAGACCTATAAAGGAAAAGGCGTGGGATGCTTTGGTGATGCGTCCTGCTTCTCCTTCCACGCAACGAAGGTTTTCAACACAATCGAAGGCGGAGCGGTTGCTTTTCACGATAAGAGACTTGGGGATATACTGTATGATCTGAAGAATTTTGGCATTCGTGGACCAGAAGAAGTCAGCGCTGTCGGGGCAAACGCCAAGATGAACGAATTCTGCGCCGCAATGGGTCTTTGCAACCTGAGACATATTCATGATGAGATTTCTAAACGACAAATGGTGGCAGCACGCTACAGAAGCCATTTGGAGGGAATTGAGGGCATTCAGTTGAATGCGGTTCAACCTGACGTGGAATCAAATTATGCTTATTTTCCCGTTATTTTTGACGAGCGGATTTTTGGAACCGATCGCGACCGGGTGTATGATGTATTGGCAGAACAGGATATACATACCAGAAAATACTTCTACCCTCTGACCAGCACATATTCTGCTTTTCACGGGAAGTATAATGCTTTGGAAACGCCTGTTGCCCTTCAAGTCAGCAAGCGGGTGCTGACCTTGCCGATGTACGCTGATCTGGCGCTCGAAGATGTTGACAGAATCTGTGAAATCATTCTGTCTTGCAGAAAGTGAAGGGAAAAATCATGTTGAAACGCAGTAAAAACGCAGTGGAAACAGTTGCTGCTCCATCAAAAAAGGAAAGAGAATCCGGTATAGAACTATTCCGGATTATTGCGGTGCTGATTTTTATTGCTGGTCATTATGTTATAAACTCAGGACTGCTTGCGCAGGATGGACCGGTTTATGCCGATCCTCTCTCATGGCGCTCCATTTATTTGTTGGAGTTTTATTCAGTGGTAAAGGCCTGCGTCAATGTTTTTGTAATGATAACTGCATATTTTATGTGTACGACAAAGATTACGGCAAAAAAATTCGCAAAACTATTCCTTGAAATCTTTTTCTACAAAACTGTAATCAGCACATTATTCTATATTTCGGGATATGAACCCTTTTCTATTGCCGGGTATATCAAAAACATCCTGCCGCTCAGGCATCTAAGCAATGATTTTCTGTGTGCTTATCCCTTGTTTTTTCTCCTGATTCCATTCCTGAGAATGTTGATTCAACACTTGAACGAGAAGCAACACATCTATCTGATCCTGTGGTGTTGTTTTACATATATCTTTCTGGGATCGGTTCCGGGTTTTTCAGTATTGATGAATTATGTTTCATGGTTTTCCGTTTTGTTTGTGATCATTTCCTATATTCGGCTTTATCCTAAAAAGATATTTCAGAACTGCGGTCTATGGGCGTGGATGACAGTCCTTTTTGTTTTCCTGTCTGCGCTTTCCGTGCTTGTCTGTACGTGGCTTGGCGTGAAGCTGAATCGCAGTTCAACATACTTGGTATACTTCTTTGTCCGTGATTGCAATTCATTCTTAACTGTCGTAACCTCATTAAGCGCGTTTTTGTTTTTCAAAAACTTAAAAATCGGATATGTCAAGACCATCAATACAGTTGCCGCTTCCGCCTTTGGAGTAATAGTGATTCATGCAAACAGCGATATCATGCGCCGGTGGCTGTGGGGGGACATGCTTGATGCGGTGGGCCATTATAATGCGCCGCTTTTGCCGCTTTATCATCTTGGCAGCGTAGCGGCAATCTTCATCGTTTGTACGATTATCGACCAGCTTCGCATCAAACTGATCGAAAAACCGTTCTTTAATCTTTGGGACAGACACTGGGATGATTTTTTGGCATGGTATAAAAAGCTTGAAACAAAAGTATTTGCAAAAATGAAAGTGCAGGAGTAGTTCTCCTGCCTATAAATTGATAGAAAGGATAAGTGTGAACCATCATTTCTAATGGCTATACACTTATAAGAGGTCTTTAGTCAATGATAATTGCGGCCAATCAACCCTATTTCCTGCCTTATATTTCATATTGGCAGTTGATAAACGCTGCTGACGTTTTCTTTATTGGAGATAACTATGCCTATATAAAACGCGGATGGATTAACAGAAACAGAATACTGTATAATGGAGCGCCGGAGCTGTTTGGCATAGAGGTGCTTCATGCAAGCTCATTCAGCCTGATCAGTGAACTTAGTATTGCAAAAATAAACAAACGGAAAAAAATGAATAAGCTCTATGAGGCGTACCACAAAGCGCCATATTATGAAACCGGGGCACGGCTTATGGAGGAAATACTGGATTCTCCGGAGGAAAACCTGTCGGAATTCCTTATTTCGTCCATTAAGACGATATGCGACTATCTTGAGATCAAGACCCCAATACGAAAAATGTCAGAACTTGAAGGAAATGATAGTTTTAAGCGTGAGGAACGAATATATGATATGTGTCACAGACTTGGTGCGGATACCTACGTCAATCCGATCGGAGGAAAGGAGCTTTATGACGGAGGGGAATTTGAAAAACAGGGCATAAAGCTACGATTTATCAATACGGATGAAATTGTTTATAAACAATTTGGCGATTCTTTTGTCGAAAAGCTTTCGATTATAGACGTGATCATGTTTAATTCCAGGGAAGAGATCAGAGATATGTTAGACAAGTATACGCTCATACCATAAGCGACGAAATGAAGTATTTCGGGCTGTTCCTTCAGGTGTTGAGCAGGATATTCATATGCGGAAAGGATATTAATGAAGTGAAACATCACATTGCTGAGGTAATACAGATTATAGAAGTTTATGATGAAAACGGGAAATCCATGCTTTGCAATTATCCCATTGTACTCTAAATGATAACACATCTATAAAACTTTTTGACAATTTTCAAAAAAATAAAAAATTTTTTCCATAAATCTTTAGGTGTCTTTCGTATAATAGATATATGATAAAGAAAACAGCCGCGTGCTGTAACTAAAAAAGAGAATAAGAATTTCATTTGTATAAAATACGGAGGAAAAGATCATGATGAGAAAGAATTTTAAAAAGACAGGATTAAAGGGAAGAGCATATAAGAGAAAGCTTGCTGCACTTTTTATAGCCGGAATGCTTACATTTACGGCCTGCGGCAAGGCTGGTGAACCAAATAGTCCGAGAGAGGTAAAGAATCCTATAAATACTGTACAGACAAGCGGTACAGGCGTTACAGCTCCGAAGGGAAATTCAGTTAACCTTTCAGCTACAGTAACAAGAGGACAGGTTGGAGAATCAACTGAAGCTGTTGAGAAGGAATTTATCCAGAATACTGCAAATTTTGCATTTGAGCTTATGAAGCTTCTGATAAAGGAAAATGCCGGTGAAAACGTTATGATCTCGCCGGATTCGATCATCACAGCACTCGGTATGACAGAAAATGGTGCCGGAACAACTACTCTCGAGGAGATGAGAAAGATCCTTGGCGGTGAGCTTACGCTTGAGGAATATAATAAGGCACTTTCAGGCTTTAACAAGATGCTTACAGATAGTAGTAATGTCACATTTAACTCTGCTAATTCCATCTGGGTAAGAAATACCGAAGAGATGGAGATCAGCAAAGCCTTCCTGCAGTCAGTGGTAGACTACTATGATTCAGAATTTTATATAGCCGATTTCAACAATCAGACCGTGGATGATATTAATGCATGGGTAAATGAAAAGACCAACAAGATGATCCCTTCTGTAATAGATAAACTGGATGAGGACAACAGAATGCTCCTTATAAATGCCATCGCTTTTGAAGGCGAATGGGCAGAGCAGTACGAAGAAGGCCAGGTTCACGAGGATCGTACATTTACAAATGCAAAGGGCGAGACTGAGAAGGCAGTAATGCTTTCAAGTGCAGAGAGCGGCCTTATCACACTTAAAGGAGGTCAGGGCTTCAGAAAGTCTTATCGCGGCGGAGAGTTTGAATTCGTAGCTATCCTTCCTCCTGAGGGCGTAAGTGCAGAGGAATATATCGAAGGCATTACAGGTGCAGAATTCATCGAAGCATATAATAATAAGGATTTTACACCGCAGATCATCGCAAATATTCCTGAATTTAAATATGATTACAGTACATCTCTTAAGAATCCGCTTATTTCAATGGGTATGCAGGAATCATTTACCGATACGGCTGATTTCAGCGGTATGCTTGCATCCGGCAAGCGCGACCTTAAGATTGGTGATGTGATCCATAAGACTCATATAGAGCTTGACAGAAATGGTACCAAGGCAGCTGCAGTAACAGCAGTTGTAATGGATGTATGCTCAGCAGAGCCTGAAGTGAGAGAAACCGTAACTATCACACTTGACAGACCATTTGTTTATGCAATCGTTAACTCAGAAACAGGACTTCCTGTATTCCTCGGAACAGTTAATTCTGTAGAATAATTGAATACCTACACTCCCCAGCAATTATATAGAGTACTCATATATCTGTATGGTCTTAACCTGCAGGTATATGAGTACTTTCATTTATTTAAGAATCAGATAAGAATTCAGAAGAGATCACTGCGGATTCGTATTTCAGCAGAATTATCAAAAATGACAGCATGAGTGCACTGATAATGATGTTCCGGGCTGCCTTGTATATATGGACAGGCTCCGTTTTGAGCAGGTTATTGATAATAAAAACCTAATGTGTTATACTTTAGCAGCATCAATATCGTACCGGCAGATTATCTCCGGGCGGTTAGGAAAAACATGAAGAAAATGTCATAGGAAAATTTTCCGTGATAAAGAGAGGAATTTTCAAATGCTTTTCTGCGATTAATTTATATTAAAGGAGAAAAGAAGATGAAGAAAATGAAACATCTGGTCCTGCTGGCAGTAATGTGCATGGCAATCTTCTGTCTTGCGGGCTGCGGAGACAAGAAGGATGACGATACAAAGAGTACTGCAGAGGCAACTACAGCTGCACCGGCAACAGAGGCGAAGACAGAAGAAGGAACAACTGCAGCTAAAACTGAAGAACCTGTAACGGAAGAACCGACAAGTGAAGTGAAGGTGGAAGATGATGTGACTATAAGAGTAGGATCACTTAAGGGACCTACAACAATAGGACTTGCACATCTTATGAAGGCTTCCGATGAAGGGGCTTCCCTCGGAAAGTATTCATTTACGATTGCAGCTCAGGCAGATGAGGTGACTTCAAAGCTTGTTTCCGGAGATCTTGATATAGCGCTTATCCCTGCAAATGCAGCGGCAGTTCTGTATAACAAGACTCAGGGAAAGATCAAGGTTATAGATATTAACACTCTTGGTGTGCTTTACTGCGTATCCGGAAATGGTGATATTAAGAGCGTAGAGGACCTTGCAGGTAAGAAGGTTATCTCTATGGGACAGGGAACTACACCTGAATATATGCTGAAGTACCTCCTTGATAAGGCCGGCATCACAGACTGTGAGATCGTATTCGTATCAGAGGCTACAGAGGCAGCGGCTCTTCTTGCAGAGGATCCAAGCGGTATAGCAGTTCTCCCTCAGCCTTTCGTAACGGCAGCACTTAAGCAGAATGATCAGCTTGCTGTAGCATTTTCATTAACAGATGAGTGGGAAAGACTTTCAGGCGGAAATGCACTTGTTACAGGCGTTACAGTAGTAAGAGCTGATTTCCTTGCTGAGCATGAGGAAGCAGTTAAGCTTTTCATGAGCGAGCAGAAGGAAAGTACAGAGAAGCTTTCGACAGACCTTGACGGAGCTGCTGAGATAGTAGTTGAAAAAGGTATCATTGAGAAGGCTCCTATAGCAAAGGCAGCAATACCTAACTGCAATATCAAGTTCATTGCAGGTGAGGAAATGAAGACAAATGTCAGTGAATATCTGAAGGTGCTTTATGATCTTGCACCGGAATCGGTTGGAAAGAAGCTTCCTGAAGACGATTTTTATTATACAGAGTTTAAGTAAAATGAAAAAAAAGCTGATCATAACTATATTCTGGCTGGCGGTCTGGGAGATCGCATCACGATGTATCAATAACCAGATCCTTATAGCGGGACCGTGGGATACGGTGAAGGCTTTATATGAGATGTCAAAGGAAAAGGATTTTTACCTCTCACTGAAGAATTCATTTGTGAATATCTCTCTGGGAATCATCCTTGGCTGCGCTGCAGGAGTGATACTTGCATCGCTTTCGGCAGGAGTCTCACTGGTCGGAGAGGTTTTATCACCGTTTATAAAGGTGATAAAGGCAATACCGGTTGCAAGCTTTGTTGTGATGATGCTGCTCTGGTTCGGCAATAAAAAGCTTTCACTTGTGATCGCAGCACTGATAACCATGCCGATCTTTTATCTGTCATTTCTTGAAGGGATCAGAAGCGTTGATAAGAAAATGCTGGAGATGGCCGATGTATTTAAGATGGGCAGGATCTCAAGGATAAGATACATATATCTTCCGTCACTCAGACCTGTGGTTTTCTCTTCGGCATCACTGGCGATAGGAATGGGCTGGAGAAGCGGCGCTGCGGCAGAGGTTATAGGTCAGCCGCTAAAAACTATGGGAAACGGTCTCTACCGTGCAAAGATCTTTCTTGAAACGGACAGGCTGTTCGCATGGACATTTATGATCATTTTGGTATCGGTATTATCCGAGAAAGCATTCAGATTACTGGCGGGGCTTTTATATGGTAATAACGGCAAAAAATCTGACAAAAAAATATGATGGAAGGATCGTGCTGGACAAGGTTTCATTTGAAGCTGAATCGCACAGCAGGATTCTTATCTCAGGTGATTCGGGAGAGGGGAAGACCACTCTCCTTAGGATCATCATGGGGCTCGAAAAGCCGGATGAAGGATCTATAAGTTTTTCTCCGGCTTCTTTGATTGTTAAAAATATAAGAATAGGTGTTTCATTTCAGGAGGACAGACTCTGCGAGGAGCAGAGTGCATTTATGAATGTGAAGCTTGTGAACAAAGGGCTTACGGACGAGGAGATAGTGAAGGAGCTTACCCAGCTTCTTGATGAAGAGGATATATATAAACCGGTTTCCGAGCTTTCGGGCGGTATGAGAAAGAGAGTATCTGTTGTCAGGGCGTGTGCTTCCGACAGGGATATATACATTATGGATGAACCATTTTCAGGACTTGATAAGAATAATTCGCGTAAGACTGCTGAATATATCAGAAGGAAAACGGCAGAAGGGATTCTGCTTCTTACAACTCATGTTAAGGACAATCCGGAGCTTCTGGATGATTTCAAGGTCCTGAATATTAAAAAATGAAAAATATAATGTGCGGCTGCTGGGAAAAAGGCTTTGTGGAGAAAGACTTTTTAAAAACTACAGCGCTGCATAGATTATTATAAACGGAGGGAAGATATGATAACAAATGATGAAGGAATCGTAAGCTTCAAGCATAAGGTTATTGAAGAAGTTGCAAGACTTGCGTGGAATGACGAACTTGAGGAAGACTATTTTGATAAGCTTGTTTATAAGCTTATCCCGGGACCGAAGGCAAGCTTTCGATGCTGTATATATAAGGAGAGAGAGCTTGTACGCCAGAGGATAAGACTTGCGCTCGGCAAGTGTCCGACACCGGAGAAGGATGAGAAATCGAAGAATATCGTGCAGGTACTGGATCCGGCCTGCGACGAATGTCCTATCGCTTCATACGTAGTTACGGATAACTGCAGACTCTGTATGGGAAAGGCATGTCTTAATTCGTGTCAGTTCGGCGCCATCACTATTGACAGAAACCGAAGCCACATAGATCCTTCAAAATGTAAGGAGTGCGGTAAATGTGCAGCGGCTTGTCCATATAACGCTATCGCTCATCTTGAAAGACCTTGCAAGAAGTCCTGCCCTACAGGCGCCATCACATATGATGAAGACGGACTCTGTATGATCGATGAGGAGAAATGCGTTCAGTGCGGACACTGCATACATTCATGTCCGTTTGGTGCAATCTCATCAAGGTCTTATCTGGTTGACATAATTAAAGAAATCAAAGCGGACAAAAAGGTTATTGCCATGTGTGCACCGGCAACAGAGGGACAGTTCGGTAAGGATATAACCATGGCATCTATCAAAAAAGCTCTTATCGATATGGGCTTTGCCGATATGGTAGAGGTAGGACTCGGCGGAGATATGACGGCTGCATTTGAGGCTGAGGAATGGGCCGAGGCGCTTAAGGAAGGTCGTAAGATGACAACCTCATGCTGCCCTGCATTTATAAATATGCTGAAGAAGCATTTTCCGGAGCAGTTTGAGAATAATAAGTCTACAACTGTTTCTCCGATGTGTGCTGTATCAAGATATTTGAAGTATACAAATCCGGGATGCGTGACTGTATTTATCGGACCATGTATCGCCAAGAAGGCTGAGTCAAGAGATGAGAGCATCCCTGATAATGCCGATTATGTAATGACCTACGGTGAGTTCAGAGCCCTGCTTCGTTCGAGAGATATAGAGCTTACGCCGGTAGAAGATGAGTACCAGGAGGCATCAATCTTCGGTAAGCGTTTTGCTTCTTCCGGAGGAGTTGCCAATGCGGTCATCGAGTGCATGAAGGAAAATGGTGTAGACACCAGTGATATCAAGCTTAGAAAATGTGCCGGAGGAGCCGAGTGCAGACAGGCGCTCCTTCTGCTTAAGGCAGGAAGACTTCCGGAGGATTTTATAGAAGGAATGATGTGTCCGGGCGGATGCGTAGGAGGACCTTCAAAGCATATGGCTGAGAATGAGATAAGCCGTGCAAGGGAAGAGCTGCTTTCCAATGCAGACGGCAGAGGTGTTATCGAAAATCTCGAGAAGTATCCGATGGATAAATTCTCAATGTATAGAGATGGACATATGTAAGGCTTCTTAATTAGAAGGTAAATATGCCGAGGACGAAGAGAGTGTTTTTTGTCGGTAAGATACCGGAGAGACGTCAGTCCGCAGGATTATGAGACACGTTTTTTGCCTGGCATATATACCTGTAACGAAAAAAGGGGGTGTGTATAGAAATGTATTGGAAGCTTGCTATAGTTTTTGCATTTTTTATAATCGTGGACATTCTGGGTTACAAATTCTTAAAGCTGAAGAGAAGGCTTGAAGGATGGATAGTGCTGCCTCTTATGGTAATCGGTGCTGTAACCTGTCTGGTACTTCAGATTAAGACCGGTGGAGGTAAGGATGTCAGCGAAAGGCCTATGATCTATCAGTCGTATCGTTATATCCAGGACGGAAATAAGGATAAGGCCTTTGAGGTACTGGACAGCGTTAACGATGAAATCGGAGAGGTACTCAGAGCTTTTGCTTATGCATCTTCCGGGGATTATATTAATGCATATTTTAAGTCGCAGCAGCTTATAAAAGATAAGAAGGTTTCCGGAGCTGCTTCCGGTGCCATAGAAGAGCTGAAAATGATATGCGGCAAAGAGATCGGAACAGAGAAGGGAAAGACAGATTCTGAGGTTTATACTGATTTTGATACTTATATGGCAAGTCTGGAGAACTATCAGGAACCGGAAGATGAGGGCAATATTTCCTACAGGGTAAATAAGCTTCTTGATGACTATATGGATAAGGTCCTTACAGAGGTTGAAAAAACGAATTATGAGAAGGACTATCAGCTGGACAGAACTCTGAACTTTACCGAGGGAGAGCATCTTGATCAGAAGACCATTGATGACATCGTTCAGAAAAATGGTGAGACAGAAAGCGTTCTGAAGCTGGAGTGTAAATATTATGCTTCGATAAAGGAATATGATAAAGCGGTAGAAAAGGCGAAGAAGCTTGTAAAGGAGCATGATAAGCCGGAAAATAAAGTAATACTTACAGATATAATCGCAGATGAGGCCTATAAAAGAGAAGAGCTTGTTCTGAATGATTATGAAGTAAGATATTATTCCGATACTCAGGAGGAAGATAAGCCTGGCAGCATTTTCCAGGATGATGAAGGAAAACAGGGATACAGCTACAGATTCGGACGCCTTGACGAAAGTGATAAAGAGATTTCTTCTTATCTGAAAAAGGCGAAGGATAAGTATAAGGAAGCTTATAAGCTTGAACAAAAATATGGTTATGAGGATGCCCGTGCTGATATTGATAAGCTTAAGGGCGAGGCCTCTGAATACGTTAAGAAGGCAAACTACGTACAGGTTGAAAGAGCTGCTAATTATATACTTGCGCAGAGTCCAAAGGGTAAGGATGATAGCGGCCTTTACGATCTGGAGATGGCCAAGCTGAATATCACTGCCGGTAATAAAAATGAGGCAGGAGGCTATCTTTATAATGTCATAAATAACAGTGAGTCAATCAGCAATGATTCAATTATCAAGGAGGAGCTTACAGAGGTTGTTGCAGAATATAATGCAATGAGCAGTGATCTCTCAACTCCGGGCTTTGCCGTTGCCGTAAATAACCTGGTCGTAAAGCAGAGTCAGAATGTTATTCCTGTATCGGCAGAATCTGTAAACGGCTCCTTTAATACGTACGTTGAAAATACTCTGAAATATTCGAAAATCTTTATACATATCAGTCGTATAGATGTATCTCAGTATCCGACGGTTATGGCATATGTAAATATTAATGGTAAGAAGGATGAAAACTCCCTTGAGGAGCTTGCAAGCGATTTTACCAAGGATGATTTTTCGCTGGTGGATACTCAGTATGGTATAAAGGATTTTGAGCTGATAAAGAGTGATGCCAACAGCGGCATCAATATTTCCATAGTAATGGATAAGAGCGGAAGTATGCGCGGAAATGCTATTTCCGATGCCAAGACAGCAGCTAAGGATGTTGTGGCGAATATGAGCGGAACAGGTCAGAGAATCGGTATAGTTGCCTATGACAGTAATGCCACGGTAAGTTGTCCGTTAACATCTTCTCAGGATTCGCTTAATGCAGCAATCGATGGTATTTATGCTGATGGAGGAACGGATATCGGTGATGGACTTAAAGCGGCGCTTGATGAGCTTGAGGCAGCAAAGGGCTCCGGTTCCATTATACTTATGTCGGATGGACAAAATGGCGGCAGCGATGACCTGGTACAGGAAGCCATCGACAGAGCCAATAATGCCGGCATCAGCATATATGCAGTTGCATTTGGTGATGCGGATCAGGAATATATGAGGAATATCGCAGAATCAACCGGAGGTAAATTCATCCTCGCTTCAGATTCGGCAAGTCTTTCGGACATCTACCTCATGCTCCAGAAATATATAATAAATAATTACTGCTTTAAGTATACTGTTACACAGAATACTGAAGTGGATCCTCGTTATCTTCAGGTATTCATTCCGGCATATAATACTTATGACAAGAAGGATTATTGGATCAAAGAAGAAAATAAGCCGACCTATGATGATAGCAACAGGATAATAATAACAGATGATAATTATCTCGGAATTTCAGCTGTTGTACCGGGGAATATCTGTGTGAAGGATGCGAAGGACGGAATCACTCTGAAGATAGTCGGAAGCGGCTTTATAGATATTTCAGAGGTTAAGATCGGAGGAATAAAGCTTACAGATGTTTCAATAACAAATAAAAAAGAAATGACCGGAAAGCTGCAGGGAGACCTGACGGCAGGAAAATATGATGTCAGTATCAGTACTGCTGATGGCAGATATGAGATGGCAGAGAAGGCTTTAGCGGTATTTGAAAGCGGATCGGTTAAGTCAGTAAAGCTGGGAACTACCACCATAACAGCTGATACCATCGGAAGGATCGGTGAGAAGGAGCTGCTGGCAACCGGAAATATTATGATCAATAACTTCCTTCACTGCAGTGGTGATATGACTATTTATGCAGATTCTCTGACAGCGGAAACAAATCTTGCGGGTACCGATAAATTATATCTTGGAGACAGCGGGCATGTTGAAGGTACCGGCAAGGTATACATCAGCTATAGTGAGATAGTTAATGCAGGTGGTAATAATGCACTGGAAAAACTTGCTGCCCAGCAGGTGTTTGCCAGAGCCTTTATTGTCGGCGATTATAACGTAAGAAATAATGGGTTTTATGCAGATATTAGTAAGGATTCAACAGGGTTTGACTCTACCATCGGAGATTACGACATAAAACTGCCTATGATGATGGACATAGACGTGGTCGAGGTAAAGCTTTACTCGGATAAGCTTGTACTGGACGTGAAGGAAGCAAATCCGTACCAGATTATGAATTCCATCAAAGAATCCTTTGAAAACAAAAAGAATAAAGATAATAATGCCAAGAAAAATGATGAAAAGGATAAGGATGGTAATAAAAAGAAAACCTGGAAGAATACAGGCTTTGGCATCTTAAAGAATTCAAGTGCAAGCTTTAAAATGGCAGCAACTGCGGATGGCTTTAACTTTGGAGGTTCTCTCAAGATAGAAGGGGATGACTCGATTAAGGTCGGACCGATAGGCTTAAAGTCGATAGAGATAAAACTGGATTCTCTGGATGAGGATAATGAATACTGGAAGATTGCTGCAGGACTTGATCTGAGCAGTTCATTAAAACCGGCAGGCAAGGGAGTTGACAGTATAGAGATATCGATAGCTTCCTTCTTCTTCCTCCCTGATAAGATAGATATTAAGGTGGGATTTGACGGCATAGTATTCTGTAAGGTTTGTGAGCTTAAAGAAGTAAGTGGAGGTGTTCAGGGGATAAGTACCATTGCCATGAAGGTTACAGCTGGACTCATGAATACGGATGCCAAGGAAATGCTCGTAAAGCTTACAGGGCAGGATCCGGACACAGCGGAATTCCAGGATGTGATCGCAAAACTTGGAACTAAGGTTGATGTGAATATTCTGGCAATGGCTCCGGAAAATGCACTTACAAAGAAGCTGAAGGAATGGGGAAAGCTTGGCGAAGGAAGCGCGGATATGGAGTTCAACTTTTCCGATGTAGGTTTTTCTCTGGATGCCAAGATGACCTTCCTTAAAGCAGCCGAGGAAGAGGTAAAAATTGAAATGAGTAAGAAGAAAGGTTTGTCGTTATCTGCGAAGGCAGGGATTGATATTTCTTTCTGGGGAGCAAGCATTTCGGGTTCGACAGAGGCTAAGATATCCAATGACTGGACAAAAACAGATATTGGATTTGAGGTGGATGGCAAACTGAAGATACCGGTTGCATTTATTAATTATGAAGGTCAGTTGAGTGCGAATTTTGAACTGTATAATACCTTCGACAAGGCGTGCTTTACTTTCGAATATAAGGATGGAAACAAAGATAAATATCTTAAACTGTGGTATGGTGACGGATACAAAGGGCATGTTCTTTTTGATAAGGTCGGTTTTGATATACGTTAGATGCAGGGAGGAAGAAAATGAAGGATAATTTCAGAAAAATAGTATATATGCTGGTTTCTGTTTTCGCATTTCTTTTTGCTGCATCAGGCGTTGTATATGCTGAAACAAAGGAAGGAACCATAAATATCGGTGAAGGCTATCAGACGGGTGCGTTTATCATTACCTGGGATAATGAAGAAGTAAAAGGAACGGTAACCATTACTGCACCGGACGGAACTGTCTACAGCGCAAAAAAAACTCCGGACTATGTATCAGAGGATTTTGGAATGGCAACCGTCGGTGTTCCGAAGGTGCCTGCGGGAGAGTGGAAGGTTAAGGTTTCGGGAGTTAATCTCGGAACTATCCATGTGGAATTTGGACGCCTTCCGGGTGCCATGAACATTGACAGCTTTACAGTGGCGGCATCCGGCGCAAAGGGAACGGCAAGTCTTTCAGTTTCGGATTCAGAGCCGGAGGTTCAGATTGAAATCTTTGCGGATACCGACACTACAGGATTTGACGGTGAAAGAGTTTTCAGTCAGTATGGTGCGCCAAATGGAAAGTTCGAGCTTGATCTGTCCGGACTTCCGTCGGGAGAATATCATTTCTATGTTGTTCTTACCAAGGACGGCACATGGAGCAGGGAGTATGCATCAGAACCATACAGTTATCATTCCCCGACAGCTGATAAGAAGATTGCAGCGGTGGGAGGAAATTACAATGGCGGTTATTATCTCAGGTGGGAATTTGATCCTGATAACAGCAGGAATTATCTGGTCCGTGTCTGGGATGAAGATATGAATCTCGTTGCAAGCGAAGAGCTTAATGATGAGAATTTTTATTACAACGATTTCGATGCTGATCAGAATAAGGTTTATATGGCAGTTACATATTCCTATGGTAATTGTGATTATGACCTGATCGAAGCGGACAAAACGGCCGGGGTTGACGGAAATGTAATATTTGATATTGATGATAGTATCACAAACAGAGGCTTTATCGAAGCGGAAGTTACCTTTAACGGCAACATGCAGCTCATTTGTTATCTTAATGGTGAGAATAAGCTTGAGGAGAGTAAGACCGGAACCTACAGGATAGAGCTTGTGGAAGGCAGTAACAATGTGACCTTCGAGCTTACCGATGATAAGGGCAATATGCAGGACTTTGTCAAGGAAATAAGCCTTGATACTTATCCGCCTCAGCTTTCAATTTCAAATGATATAAACGGAACAGTGACTCCGGATGATCATATCTATGTCAGCGGATATACGGAAACCGGAGCAGTCCTTACGATAAATGGAGAAAAAGTAGAACTCGAAAATTCATTTTTCAATCATAAGGCAGGACTGACTGACGGAAAAAATGAGATCATAGTTGTTGCCCGTGACAAGGCCGGAAATGAGTCGAGATATAAGGCTTCAGTAGAAAGAAATGATGTTAAAGAAAAGAAAGAGAACAGGGGCTGGCTTATAGCCGGTATAGCAGGAGGTGTTCTTCTGCTTCTGTATATCTTTATGTTTATCAGAGCAAAAAGGAGGGATAAAAAATGATCGTTCTTTTAATAATCTCCTTTATACTTGCAATGGTGGCAGGAGGATTTACACTTTACAGTGTTCATGTTTCTAAGGTAATGAAGGGCTTCAAGCTTCTTACCATGGATAGTGTTAAAGGAAGAAAAATGGTGGATTCATATCCGACCTGGCAGCTGATCGGAAAGATCTCAATCGTAGTTCTTTTCATATGTACAGTTCTTATGATATATGCCTTGATAAAGCTTATTCAGAAGCTTGCGGCGAATATCAGAGAAAAGAGAAAAAATGCAGCGGCCATGATGACACCGGCAATGGCCGGAGCAGGAGGATATGCTCAGGGTGTATATAACATGCAGGACATGAATCAGCAGATGTATACGGTGCAGCAGGCGGGTATGCAGAACATGCAGGATATGAATCAGCAGATGTATACGGCGCAGCAGGGCAGCAGTATGCAGAATACGCAGTACATGAATCAGCAGATGTACGCGGCGCAGCAGGGCAGTATGCAGAACATGCAGGACATGAATCAGCAGATGTACGCGGCGCAGCAGGCTGGTATGCAGAATGTGCAGTATCAGTATCCTCAGGTTTATATGCAGCAGACAGCTGAGTATGTATATCCGCAAGCGCAGACAGTACAGAATGCATACGCCCCGAATATGGCCGGTCAGTATATGAATCAGCAGGCCGGTGTACAGCAGGCCGGTGTACAACAGACCGGGATACAGCAGGGATATGCATATCCGCAGACACAGCCGGAACAGTATGCGTATGATCCGAATATGGCCGGTCAGTATATGAATCAGCAGAACACAGCACAGCAGGACAATATATAACAGGGCGCCGTACAGTAGGACAATATTCATATGTTATTGTTAAAAACCGGATGTGTTGGGCCGCCATAATACTGATAAAAATTTTATATAAAATTTGCAAATAACTAGTTGACATGGGTTGAAACTCATGGTAGACTAGTTATCTGTCATTATGGGTTAATATGGGTTCGTGTCCCTAAATGCCCAAAACTGCCAAAAAATAATTTCAAGGGGTGAATGCGTCGATGAATAAGTACAGAATGCATCCTATCAAGTCCGGAAGAAGTACCAGAATGGGCTATTCCAACAAGAAGGAAGTTATTGACATGCCTAACCTTATCGAGGTTCAGGTCAGCTCGTACGAGTGGTTCCTTACCGAAGGGTTAAGAGAAGCATTTGACGATATTTCTCCAATCACTGATTTTTCCGGTCAGCTGAGTCTGGAGTTTGTCGATTTTCAGTTATGCAGAGATGATATCAAGTACACGATCGAAGAGTGTAAGGAGAGAGATGCAACATATGCTGCACCGCTCAAGGTAAACGTACGTCTTCATAATCATGACACAGAGGAGATTAATCAGCATGAGATTTTCATGGGTGATCTTCCGCTTATGACAGAAACCGGTACATTTGTCATCAATGGTGCTGAAAGAGTTATAGTAAGCCAGTTAGTTCGTTCTCCTGGTATTTACTTCTCAATCGGTCATGATAAGATCGGAAAGACCCTGTATTCAAGCCAGGTAATTCCTAACAGAGGTGCATGGCTCGAGTACGAGACAGATTCCAATGATGTTTTTTATGTACGTGTAGATAGAACAAGAAAGGTTCCGATAACGGTATTCATCCGTTCACTTGGAATTGGAACAAATGAGGAGATCTTAGAGCTTTTCGGTGAAGAGCCAAAGCTTCTTGCAAGTTTTGAGAAGGATCCGTCAAGAAGCTATGAGGAAGGCCTTCTTGAACTTTACAAGAAGATCCGTCCAGGCGAGCCTCTCGCTGTTGAAAGTGCTGAAAGCCTTGTTAACAGCATGTTCTTTGATGTAAGAAGATATGACCTTGCTAAGGTCGGAAGATATAAATTTAATAAGAAGCTTGCTCTCGCAAATCGTATCGATGGCTTCATCCTTGCTGAGGATGTTGTTGATCCTACTACAGGAGAGCTGCTTTTTGCTGCCGGTGAGATCATGAACCGTGAGTCTGCAACTGCTATCCAGAATGCAGCTGTTCCATATGTTATCGTTCAGACAGAGGAGAAGAATGTAAAGGTTCTCTCAAATATGGCAGTAGATCTTAGAGAGTACGTTGACTTTGATCCAGCTGAGCTTGGTATCAACGAAAACGTATACTATCCTGTACTTGTTAAGCTTCTTGAGGAATATGACGACGCAGAAGACCTTAAGGAAGCTATTAAGAACAGCATAAATGACCTTGTGCCAAAGCACATCACTAAGGAAGATATTTTTGCTTCAATTAACTACAATATGCATCTTGAATACGGTATCGGAAATGATGATGATATCGATCACCTCGGAAACAGACGTATCAGATCAGTAGGTGAGCTCCTTCAGAATCAGTATCGTATCGGTCTTTCAAGACTTGAAAGAGTTGTAAGAGAGCGTATGACAACACAGGATATTGAAAGCGTATCACCTCAGTCACTTATAAATATCAAGCCAGTTACTGCAGCAGTTAAGGAGTTCTTCGGTTCATCACAGCTTTCACAGTTCATGGATCAGAACAACCCGCTGTCAGAGCTTACACATAAGAGACGTCTTTCAGCTCTTGGTCCTGGTGGTCTTTCACGAGACAGAGCCGGATTCGAGGTTCGAGATGTTCACTATACACATTACGGAAGAATGTGTCCTATCGAGACACCTGAAGGTCCTAACATCGGACTTATCAACTCACTTGCTACATTTGCAAGGATAAATGAGTATGGTTTCATCGAAGCACCTTACCGTGTTGTAGATAAGACTGATCCTGAGAACCCTATCGTTACTGAGAAAGTTGTATATCTTACAGCAGATGAGGAAGATAATTATCATGTTGCACAGGCTTCTGAGCAGCTTGATGAGGAAGGCCATTTTGTAAGAAATAACGTAGCAGGACGTTTCAGAGAGGAAACAGCTGAGTTCCCTAAGAGCGAGATCGATCTTATGGACGTATCTCCACGTATGGTATTCTCAGTAGCTACTTCCATGGTTCCATTCCTTCAGAACGATGATGCTAACCGTGCCCTCATGGGATCGAACATGCAGCGTCAGGCGGTTCCGCTCCTTAAGACAGATTCCCCTGTAATCGGTACAGGTATGGAAGCAAAGGCTGCTGTTGACTCAGGAGTATGTATCGTTGCAAAGCGTGACGGTGTTGTTGAGATATCTTCAAGTGAGAAGATCATCATCAGAGCCGAAGACGGAACTACAGATGAATATAATGTAATCAAATTTGCAAGAAGCAACCAGGGCAACTGCATGAACCAGCATCCGATAGTTGTTGCCGGAGAAAAGGTTAAGAAGGGTGATGTTATCGCAGATGGTGCTTCTACATATAACGGAGAGCTTGCTCTTGGTAAGAACCCTCTTATCGGTTTCATGACCTGGGAAGGTTACAACTACGAGGATGCGGTTCTTCTGTCAGAGAAGCTTGTTAAGGAAGATGTTTATACATCAGTTCATATAGAAGAATACGAGACTGAAGCTCGTGATACAAAGCTTGGTGCCGAGGAGATCACAAGAGACCTTGCAGGCCTTTCACAGGATGCACTTAAGGATCTTGATGAAAATGGTATCATCCGTATCGGTGCAGAGGTTCGTGCCGGAGACATCCTTGTAGGTAAGGTTACTCCTAAGGGAGAGACAGAGCTTACAGCTGAGGAAAGACTCCTCAGAGCTATCTTCGGTGAGAAGGCAAGAGAAGTAAGAGATACATCACTCAGAGTTCCTCACGGGGCTTACGGTGTTGTTATGGATACAAAGATATTTACAAGGGAGAACGGCGATGAGCTTCCTCCTGGAGTAAATAAGTCAGTTCGTGTATATATCGCTCAGAAGAGAAAGATTTCAGTCGGTGATAAGATGGCCGGCCGTCACGGTAACAAGGGTGTCGTTTCAAGAGTGCTTCCTGTAGAGGATATGCCATTCCTTCCAAACGGACGTCCGCTTGATATCGTACTTAACCCTCTCGGCGTTCCTTCACGTATGAATATCGGACAGGTGCTCGAGCTCCATTTCGGTCTTGCAGCACAGGTTCTTGGCTTCAAGGTTTCAACACCTATCTTCGACGGAGCAAACGAGAAGGATATCAGAGCAGCACTCACTATGGCAAATGATTATGCCAATACTGAGTGGGAAGAATTTGAAGCTAAATACAAGGACTATGTTGATCCTGAGGTTATGCAGTACCTCTACGACAACAGAGATCACAGAGCAGAGTGGAAGGGCGTTCCTATCGATGAGACAGGTAAGGTTACCCTCCGTGATGGACGTACAGGCGAGGAGATCCCAGCACCTGTATCAATCGGATACATGCATTATCTTAAGCTTCATCATCTTGTTGATGATAAGATTCATGCACGTTCAACCGGTCCATACTCACTCGTAACACAGCAGCCACTCGGTGGTAAGGCACAGTTCGGTGGACAGCGTTTCGGAGAAATGGAAGTTTGGGCTCTTGAGGCATACGGTGCATCATACACCCTTCAGGAGATCCTTACAGTTAAGTCCGATGATGTTACAGGACGTGTTAAGACATACGAAGCTATTATCAAGGGAGACAACATCCCTGAGCCAGGTATTCCTGAGTCATTCAAGGTACTTCTCAAGGAGTTCCAGTCACTTGGACTTGATGTCAGAGTACTTAAGGAGGACGGCGAGGAGATTGAACTCGGCGAATCCGTTGATTATGATCAGAACACAAGAAAGTTCCTTGAAGGTGATGAGAAATTCGGTGAGGATCTTGAGTCACAGGGCTACAGCGGTGTAGATGAAGAGGGCGAGCTTACATCACTTGATGATGATTATAATGATGATTACTCCGATGACTATTCAGATGACTACGATGATTATTCCGATGACGGTGATAATTTCTAAGGGAGGAGAAAAGTAAATGGCAAATATTGAAAATGTAGAGCAGGAACAGCCTATTAATTTTGATGCTATAAAAATCGGACTTGCATCTCCTGAAAAGATCAGAGAATGGTCACACGGTGAGGTTAAAAAGCCGGAGACTATCAATTATAGAACACTTAAGCCAGAGAAGGACGGACTTTTCTGCGAGAGGATTTTCGGACCAAGCAAGGACTGGGAATGCCACTGCGGAAAGTACAAGAAGGTTCGCTATAAGGGTATTGTCTGCGACAGATGTGGTGTTGAGGTAACAAAGTCTTCAGTACGTCGTGAGCGTATGGGACATATCGAGCTTGCAGCTCCTGTATCTCACATCTGGTATTTCAAGGGAATCCCTAGCAGAATGGGCCTTCTCCTTGATCTTTCACCAAGGCTTCTTGAAAGAGTTTTATATTTTGCATCATATATAGTACTTGATCCAGGTGAGACAGACCTTCATTACAAGGATGTCCTTACTGAGACAGAGTACAAGGCAAAGGTTGAAGAATTTGGTTACAAGTTCCGTGTTGGAATGGGTGCAGAGGCTATCAAGGAAATGCTCCAGTCCATCGATATAGAGGCTGAAGGCGAAGCACTTCAGGAGGAGCTTGAGACAGCAACAGGTCAGAAGAAGGCTAAGATCATCAAGAAGCTTGAGGTTATTGAAGCTTTCAGAAGCTCAAACAACAAGCCTGAGTGGATGATATTGGATGCTATCCCTGTTATCCCTCCTGATATCAGACCTATGGTACAGCTTGATGGCGGCAGATTCGCAACATCAGACCTTAATGATCTTTACAGAAGAATCATTAACAGAAATAACAGACTTAAGAGACTTCTTGAGCTCTCAGCTCCTGACATCATTGTCAGAAATGAGAAGAGAATGCTTCAGGAAGCAGTAGATGCACTTATTGATAACGGACGTCGCGGCAGACCTGTTACAGGTCCTGGAAACAGAGCACTCAAGTCTCTGTCAGATATGCTTAAAGGTAAGCAGGGACGTTTCCGTCAGAACCTTCTCGGTAAGCGTGTTGACTATTCAGGACGTTCAGTTATCGTAGTTGGTCCGGAACTTAAGATATATCAGTGCGGTCTTCCTAAGGAAATGGCAATCGAGCTCTTCAAGCCATTCGTTATGAAGGAGCTTACAGCTAAGGGAATCGCTAACAATATCAAGGCAGCCAAGAAGATGGTTGAAAGACTTGAGCCACAGGTTTGGGACATCCTTGAGGATGTCATTAAGGAGCATCCGGTTATGCTTAACCGTGCCCCGACACTCCACAGACTTGGTATTCAGGCATTTGAGCCTATCCTTGTAGAAGGTAAGGCTATCAAGCTTCATCCACTCGTATGTACAGCTTTCAACGCTGACTTCGATGGAGACCAGATGGCTGTTCACCTTCCACTTTCGGTTGAAGCACAGGCAGAATGCAGATTCCTTCTGCTTTCACCTAACAACCTGCTTAAACCTTCAGACGGTGGTGTAGTTTCAGTTCCTTCACAGGATATGGTACTTGGTATCTATTATCTTACAAATGACAGATATAAGGAAACTCCTGCAGATGAAAGCCAGATCAAGGCAGAATTCCTGCTCGATGATGAAGAGGCAAATATTGCAGCAGTTAAAGAACGTGTTATGTCAGATGATCCTTCAAAGAAGCTTGAGATGACAGATATCGTTAAGATCAGAGTCATTAAGAAGCAGACCAAGGACAAGACAAGATTCTACAAGAATATCACTGCAAAGGTTCATGACCTTATGGGCCATTACTATAATGGACTTAACGATGCACTTCTTGCATTTGAGAATAAGGACATCACACTTCAGCAGAAGATATTTGTTGAGAGAAAGGCTACACTTAACGACGGAACAGAGATCAAGAGACTTGTTGAGACAACACTCGGTAAACTTCTCTTCAACGAGATAATTCCTCAGGATCTTGGATTTGTTGACAGATCCATCCCTGAAAATGCAGTTGTTCCTGAGATCAACTTCCACGTTGGTAAGAAGCAGCTCAAGAAGATCCTTGATAAGTGTATCAATACTCACGGCGCTACAAAGACTGCTGAGGTTCTTGATAAGGTTAAGGCTATCGGTTACAAGTATTCTACAGTCAGCGGTATCACAGTTTCCGTTGCCGACATGACAGTACCTGAATCTAAGCCTGAAATCCTTAACAAGGCACAGGACATAGTTGACTACATCGCATCAATGTTCAATAAGGGCTTCCTTACTGAAGAAGAGAGATACAACGCAACCATCAGGGTATGGGATAAGGCCGATAACGACCTGAAGAAAGCCCTCCTTGACGGACTTGACAAATACAACAACATTTATATGATGGCAGATTCCGGAGCCCGTGGTTCTGACCAGCAGATCAAGCAGCTTACAGGTATGCGTGGTCTTATGGCAGATACAACAGGTAAGGCTATCGAGCTTCCTATCAAGTCAAACTTCCGTGAAGGTCTTGACGTACTCGAGTACTTCATTTCCGCACACGGTGCCCGTAAGGGTCTTTCAGATACAGCTCTTCGTACAGCTGACTCTGGTTACCTTACAAGACGTCTCGTAGACGTTTCACAGGATCTTATCATCCGTGAAACAGACTGCTGCGAAGGACAGGACGAGAAGCCGGGCATTTATGTTCAGGCATTCGTTGAAGGACTTGATAAGGATGAAGTTATCGAGAGCTTCCAGGACAGAATCACAGGACGTTACACAGCTGTTTCAGTATTTGACAAGGATGGCAATATGATCGTTAAGAAGAATCATATGATCACTCCTAAGCGTGCTGAGAACATTATTAAGAATGGTGTTGATCCTGAGACAAACATTCCATTTACAGATCCTGAAACAGGACTTGTAAGAAGAGATGCAAGACTTAAGATCAGATCTATCCTTACATGTAAGTCACATCTTGGAATCTGTGCTAAGTGCTACGGTGCTAACATGGCTACAGGACAGGCAGTTCAGGTTGGTGAAGCAGTCGGAATCATCGCTGCTCAGTCAATCGGTGAGCCTGGTACACAGCTTACAATGAGAACCTTCCATACAGGTGGTGTTGCCGGTGGCGATATCACACAGGGTCTTCCTAGAGTAGAAGAGCTTTTCGAGGCTCGTAAGCCAAAGGGCCTTGCAATCATTGCAGAGTTCGGCGGTAAGGTTACATATAAGGAAGGCAAGAAGAAGGAAGTTATCATTACAAATGATGACATAAATGAATCAAAGGCATACCTCATCCCTTACGGATCACGTATCAAGGTAAGAGACGGACAGGTTATCGAGGCCGGTGATGAACTTACAGAGGGTTCAGTAAATCCTCACGATATCCTTAAGATCAAGGGTGTTGACGCTGTTCAGAACTACATGATCAGAGAAGTTCAGAAGGTTTACCGTCTGCAGGGTGTTGATATCAACGATAAGCATATCGAGATCATCGTTCGTCAGATGCTTAAGAAGGTAAGAGTAGAAGATAATGGAGATTCTACACTTCTTCCTGGCTCACTCGTAGATGTTCTTGATGTAAATGAGATCAACGAGAAGCTTATAGCAGAAGGCAAGAGACCTGTTGAAGCTAAGCAGGTACTCCTTGGTATCACAAAGGCTTCTCTTGCAACAAGCAGCTTCCTTTCAGCAGCTTCGTTCCAGGAGACAACAAGAGTCCTTACAGATGCAGCTATCAAGGGTAAGATCGATCCACTTATCGGTCTTAAGGAGAACGTACTTATCGGTAAGCTCATTCCTGCAGGTACCGGTATGAAGAGATATCGTTCAGTAAGCCTTGATACAGAGTACTTAAATGATGTTGAAGGACTTTATGATGATACATCAGATGTTGATGATGTTTTAGCTGATGATGAGATTGGCTCAGAGGATGATTTTGATACAGCAGATGATTTCGATGCAGAAGCTGATATCGATGATGCTTCAGAGGAGTCATTTGATGATGAGTCTTCAGATTCAGATGATGCTGAGTAATATCTGAAAAAAATTATTCGGATATTCAAAAAACATCTTGACACCGAAAAAACCTAAATATATAATGTTAAGGCATGCGTAATTTGCATGCCTTAACTTATGTTAAGAAATATATTATTTTTCAAGAATTGGAGGTGAAAACATGCCAACATTTAACCAGTTAGTCAGAAAAGGAAGACAGACAGCTGTAAAGAAGTCTACTGCACCAGCTCTCCTTAGAAGTTACAACTCTCTTAAGAAGAAGCCAATCAGTACAGATTCTCCACAGAAGAGAGGAGTTTGTACAGCAGTTAAGACAGCTACACCTAAGAAGCCTAACTCAGCTCTTCGTAAGATCGCGAGAGTACGTCTTTCAAACGGAATCGAAGTAACAAGCTACATCCCAGGTGAAGGTCACAACCTTCAGGAGCACAGCGTTGTTCTTATCCGTGGAGGAAGAGTAAAGGACCTTCCTGGTACAAGATATCACATTATCCGTGGTACTCTTGATACAGCAGGTGTTGCTAAGAGACGTCAGGCACGTTCAAAGTATGGTGCTAAGCGTCCTAAGGATGCTAAGTAATCCATATTGACAGTTTTTCTGTTAAAGTGCTGGTTTGGCATGATTTTCATTTTGCCTATATACAGCACGAACACGTTCAAAGAGGCATCTGGCAGAAGACAGATCGTCTGATTTTAAAGGTACAATATTAGAAACGATTCAGATGCAGTATGAATGTGAGTACCTAAGAATTAATAATTATTAAGGAGGGAAGAACCGTGCCACGTAAGGGACATATCGTTAAAAGAGACGTTTTAGCAGATCCTATTTATAATAACAAGGTAGTTACACGTCTTATCAACAACATTATGCTTGATGGTAAGAAGGGTGTTGCTCAGAAGATAGTTTACGGCGCATTTGACCGTATTCAGGAACAGACAGGCAAGGATCCTGTTGAGGTATTTGAAGCAGCAATGAACAACGTAATGCCACTTCTCGAAGTAAAGGCAAGACGTATCGGTGGTGCTACATACCAGGTTCCAATCGATGTAAGACCTGACAGAAGACAGGCTCTCGGTCTCCGCTGGATAACAGCATTCTCACGTCAGAGAACAGAGAAGACCATGGAAGAGAGACTTGCTCAGGAGCTTATTGATGCATCTAACAACACAGGCGCATCAGTTAAGAGAAAAGAAGAAATGCACAGAATGGCAGAGGCAAACAAGGCATTTGCTCATTACAGATTCTAATCTGCATTTATCGGGAGCGGATCACAGGATCCGCATATTTGAAATTATCAATATAAGGAGGAAAAAGCCTTGGCTGGAAGAGAATACCCACTCGAGAGAACACGTAACATCGGTATCATGGCTCACATCGATGCCGGTAAGACAACTCTTACAGAAAGAATTCTTTACTATACAGGTGTAAACCATAAGATTGGTGAAACCTACGAAGGTACTGCTACCATGGACTGGATGGAACAGGAGCAGGAAAGAGGTATCACAATCACATCGGCTGCAACAACCTGCCACTGGACACTTCAGGAACAGAATAAGCCAAAGGCTGGCGCACTTGAGCACCGTATCAATATCATTGATACACCGGGTCACGTTGACTTCACAGTAGAAGTTGAGCGTTCACTCCGTGTACTTGATGGTGCTGTAGGCGTTTTCGATGCAAAGGGTGGTGTTGAGCCACAGTCAGAGAACGTTTGGCGTCAGGCTGATACATATCATGTACCAAGAATGGCATTCGTTAACAAGATGGATATCCTTGGTGCTAACTTCTACAACACAGTAGAAGAGATTAAGACAAGACTTGGCAAGAAGCCAGTTGTTATCAACCTTCCTATCGGAAAAGAGGATTACTTTGAAGGAATCATCGATCTTTTTGAGATGAAGGAATATCTTTACAATGATCATGAAGGTAAGGACATCTCTATCGTAGATATCCGTGACGATTATAAGGACCTCGCAGAGGAGTGGCATGAGAAGCTCGTTGAGTCATGCTGCGAGCTTGATGATGAACTTATGATGGCTTACCTTGATGGCGAAGTACCTTCAGTAGATGAGCTTAAAGCTGCTCTTCGTAAGGGTACATGTGCAGCTATCGATACTCCAGAAGGAGAGAAGTCAAGAGTAGTTCCTGTTTGCTGTGGTTCTGCACATCAGAACAAGGGTATCCAGAAGCTTATCGATGCTGTTATCGAGTTCATGCCATCACCTATCGATATCCCTGATATCAAGGGTGTTGACCTTGACGGAAATGAAGTTATCAAGAAGTCTTCTGACGATGAGCCATTTGCAGCTCTTGCATTCAAGATCGTTGCTGACCCATTCGTTGGAAAGCTTGCATTCATCAGAGTTTACTCTGGTACATTAAATAAGGGTTCTTATGTTCTTAACGCTACTAAGGACAATAAGGAACGTGTAGGCCGTATCGTACAGATGCACGCTAATGACCGTACAGATATTGATACTGTATACTCAGGAGACATCGCTGCAGTAGTAGGTCTTAAGAATACTACAACGGGTGATACAATCTGTGATGAGCAGCATCCAGTTATCCTTGAGTCTATGGTATTCCCTGAGCCGGTTATCGAGCTTGCTATCGAGCCTAAGACAAAGGATGGTCAGGATAAGCTTGCTACAGCTCTTCAGAAGCTTGCAGAAGAGGATCCTACATTCAGAACACATACAGATCATGAGACAGGCCAGACAATCATCGCCGGAATGGGCGAGCTTCACCTTGAGATCATCGTAGACAGACTTCTTCGTGAGTTTAAGGTAGAGGCTAACGTTGGTGCACCTCAGGTTGCTTACAAGGAAACATTTACAAAGCCAGTTGATGTTGATTCTAAGTATGCTAAGCAGTCAGGTGGACGTGGTCAGTACGGACATTGTAAGGTTAAGTTTGAGCCAATGGATCCAAATGCTGAGGAGACATTCAAGTTCGAGTCAACTGTAGTTGGTGGTAACATTCCTAAGGAATATATCCCTGCTATCGGTGAAGGTATCGAAGAGGCTGCTCAGGCTGGTATCCTTGCAGGTTTCCCTGTACTCGGTGTTTCAGCTACAGTATACGATGGTTCATACCATGAAGTAGACTCATCAGAAATGGCATTCCATATTGCTGGTTCTATGGCATTCAAGGAAGCTATGCAGAAGGGTAATCCTGTTCTTCTTGAGCCTATCATGAAGGTTGAAGTAACAATGCCTGCTGATTACATGGGTGATGTTATCGGTGACCTTAACTCACGTCGTGGACAGATCGAAGGAATGGAAGATGTTGGTAACGGTAAGCTTGTAAAGGCTTATGTTCCACTTGCAGAGATGTTTGGTTACTCTACAGACCTTCGTTCAAAGACACAGGGACGTGGTAATTACTCAATGTTCTTCGAGAAGTATGAGCAGGCTCCAAAGTCAGTTATGGAGAAGGTTCTCAGCTCAAAGAAATAATATACTAGAAATATAATAAACATTTATAAAAAATCTTGAAAATAAGCAAGATTTCGAATATAATATGTTTCAGACTGTAATGAATGCCCACCAATGGGCAAAAGTTAAGGAGGATTAAAAGAAATGGCAAAAGCAAAATTCGAAAGAACAAAGCCACATTGTAACATTGGTACAATCGGACACGTTGACCATGGTAAAACAACTCTTACAGCTGCTATCACAAAGGTACTTTCTGAGAGAGTAGCAGGAAACGCAGCAGTTGATTTCGCTAACATTGATAAGGCTCCAGAAGAGAGAGAAAGAGGTATCACAATCTCTACAGCTCACGTTGAGTACGAGACAGAAAACAGACACTATGCACACGTTGACTGCCCAGGCCACGCTGACTATGTAAAGAACATGATCACTGGTGCTGCTCAGATGGACGGCGCTATCCTCGTTGTAGCTGCAACAGACGGTGTTATGGCTCAGACAAAGGAGCACATCCTTCTTGCACGTCAGGTTAACGTTCCATACATCATCGTATTCCTTAACAAGTGCGATATGGTTGACGATCCAGAACTTATCGAGCTCGTTGAGATGGAAGTAACAGAAGTTCTTGAAGAGTATGGTTTCGAGGGATGCCCAATTGTTAAGGGTTCTGCTCTTAAGGCACTTGAGGATCCAAACGGAGAGTGGGGAGACAAGATCATGGAGCTTATGGCTACAGTTGATGAGTACATCCCAACTCCAGAGCGTGATACAGATAAGCCTTTCCTTATGCCAGTTGAGGACGTATTCACAATCACAGGTCGTGGTACAGTTGCAACAGGTAGAGTAGAGAGAGGTACACTTCACCTTAATGAGGAACTTGAGATCCTTGGTATCAAGGATGCTGTTCAGAAGACAGTTGTTACAGGTATCGAGATGTTCAGAAAGATGCTTGATGAGGCACGTGCTGGTGATAACATCGGTGCTCTTCTTCGTGGTATCAACAGAGACCAGGTTGAAAAGGGACAGGTTCTTGCTAAGCCAGGTACAGTAACATGCCATAAGAAGTTCACAGCTCAGGTTTACGTTCTTACAAAGGATGAAGGTGGACGTCATACACCATTCTTCAACAACTATCGTCCACAGTTCTACTTCAGAACAACAGACGTTACTGGTGTTTGTAACCTTCCTGCAGGTACAGAAATGTGCATGCCTGGTGATAACGTAGAGATGACAATCGAGCTCATCCACCCAGTAGCAATGGAGCAGGGACTTAGATTCGCTATCCGTGAGGGTGGTAGAACAGTTGGTTCTGGTTCAGTAGTTTCAATCATTGAGTAATAAATATTATATCAAATGATTTTTTAGCCTCCTGCGGGATTTCCGCAGGAGGTTTTTTTCATTCTCTTAAATAATAAATAATAATTTTTCCTTTGTATTTTTACCCGTTTTGCTATATGATAGAGATATGGATCAGGGGTAACATTTTTTCATATTTGGGGAGGTTATAATGGATAATCAGTATTCTTATAATACAGATGTAACCGGCGGTATCGGTATAGACGGTAAGGATACAACAGGCAGAAGATCAAAGGCAAAAAACAGGGGACTTGAAGGGCTTAGAGGTATCGCAATGATACTCACACTGGTCGCTCTTCTTATCCCGACAGTTTTTAAAGCAGGGGATATTGCCCTTCAGATGATATACGTAGTTGTAGGATATATTACAGCTGTAACATCATTCAGCGCTCTTAAAAAAGGACAGTTTAAGGTTTCTGAATTCTATATCAAGAGATTCAAGAACTATTGTCCTGAAATTCTAATAGTTTTCTTTTTGTATTGCGGACTTGCCGTAATACTCGTGCATTCAGCTACCAGAGCTGTCGGAAAGGCAGTTATCGAGTCAGTTTTGGGACTTGTACTCTTTTTCATTGTATTTCCAGCACTTTTTATCATTTGGAATAAGATTGCTGTTAAAAAAGGACAGCAGTATTCTTATATTTTCCTTGTAGTAACAGCACTTGTTGTCGCAATTGCAAATGCCATAGCAGGGGAGCAGGCAGTAAATGTATATCCTTTTATTGTGGGTATGATCGCAGCTCTTGTTACCAAGAAAAAGCTTAAATATGAGTCGCTTCCTAAGGATTATAAGAGAAACAGACTCCTTATGTTTTTAGGGGCAGCAGTTCTTGTTATCATCGGAATGCTGTTCTTTACAGGAGAAAATGTATTCCTTAGACTTGCAGCAGTAGTCGTTGTTGCAGCTATGGGGCTTATGGTATGGCTTGCAACAGCTTCATATCTTAAAATCGGTGGCGTGGTAGATATTCCGGTATTTAAGATGATCGGAAAGATGTGGCTGGAGTTTATTACATCATTTGCTGGTCTTACAGCGCTTTTTGCAGCAAAGGAGTGGACAGGTATAGGCGCAAGACTGATACTTGCAGTACTTATCGCCGGATTTACCTATCTCTTAAATAAGATAATTCATTTTATCGGACCGGACAGCATTAAGGAGAAGCTTAAGGCTGCAGGTAATTACAGCGACACTAAGGGTAAGATGATAAAGATGATACCGCTCTTTATCGTAACAGTATTTATGCTTCTTGGACTTTTCGGACTTTTTGTATTCGGAAGTACAAAGGATGACGCAGAAGATTCTACCGCAAATGCTACTACAGAGCTGACAACTCTTCCGGTAACAGAGAAGATCACAACAGAGGCAACAACTGAAGCAACAACAGAGGCTCCAAAGCCTGCAGATTCGAAGAAGGTTACTATAGTCGGTGACTTTATGCTTCAGGGAATCGAGTATACTCTCGTTGAGTATATGCCTGACGTATACATCGATGCTTCCCAGAACAGACAGGTGGCATATTCTGATGATGTGGTAAAGGATCTTAAGGATAACGGAAATCTCAGAGATATAGTTGTTATCATTTTAGGAACAAATGGTGACTTTGAAGAGGAGACCGGGCAGCTTCTTATAGATGCTATAGGCAAAGAGAAGAAGATCTATTGGGTAAATACCTACGGAACAAGTCTTCCTCAGATAAATGATGTAAACAAGAGAATCGAAAAGCTTGCAGGTAAGAATGCAAACTTAAATGTTATCGACTGGTACAGCCTTGCGGCTGCACATCCAGAATATGTAAGCGATGGAGGTCCATTCCTTACAAGTGACGGCGTAGATGCTCTGTCAAAGCTTATCTATGATAATGTACACTAATTAATAAATGAAAATACAGTATGGCGGAGGCTATACCGTTTGTCAGTGATGAAGATGATAAAAGCGGTGCGTTTTTTTGCACCGCTTTTTACAGATAAGGGAATAATATGGGTGATATTGATAAGGAAAAGCAGGAAAAGATAGAAAAACTTGCCCAGAGGATCATGGGGATCGCAAGAGACCAGATTGCTGTCAATCTGAGGTTTCTTGATATTGCTCTGGCAGAGGTAAAGCTGATCGCCAAAAGTGATATCAAGCCGGATGGTGCGGCTGTAGGCGGCGGAATGGCCTCGGACGGAGCATATATTTATTATGATCCGCTGTGGGTCGTACAGAGCTACAGTAAGGAACCGGCTCTTATAACGAGAACATATCTGCATCTTCTGCTGCATCTTATATTTTTCCATCCGTTTGGATATGACAGGATAGAAAAGGATCTCTGGGATCTTGCAGCAGATGTTTCTGTCGAAGCTGTGGTACTTTCACTGGATATTAAGGGCTTTGGACTTGAAAGAGACAGGGAGACCACAGAAGAACTTACGACCATCAAAAGGCAGTGTAACGGAATAACTGCAGAGAAGGTTTATAAATATCTCAGAACCTACGGTATCTCAGAAGCCGGAAAGGTCAGATGGTTTGTTCTCTTTCACAGGGATGAGCATATTTACTGGCGAAAGAAGAAGGAGATCAGCATACAGCTTGAGAAATGGCAGAAGATAAGTGAGAGAGTAAAGACGGATCTTAAGACATTTTCAAGGGGAAGCCTTGTAAATGAAGAGCTTGATGAAAGTCTTAGAGATGCTACAAAAGAAAAATATGATTATTCCACCCTGCTGAAGAAATTCATGACTACGGGCGAGAATGTACGTATAAATGATGATGAATTTGACTACATTTATTATACCTTCGGAATGGAAAGGTACGGCAATATGCCGCTGATCGAGCCTCTTGAATATAAGGACGATAAGAGGATTAGGGAGTTCATCATAGTGCTTGATACTTCCGCGTCAACCAAGGGAGCAGTCGTGCAGACATTTCTGAAGAAAACCTACAGCATACTTAAAAGCAGCGACAGCTTCTTCACAGAAGTGAATATCCATATCATACAGTGTGACAGCAAGGTAAGGCAGGATACGAAGATCACAAATAATGAAGAATTTGATCTTTTCTGCAGAAATATCAAGCTTAAGGGCTTTGGAACGACGGATTTCCGCCCGGTTTTCAGTTATGTGGATGAGCTTATAAGTAAGAAGGAATTTACTAATCTTAAAGGACTGATATATTTTACTGACGGATATGGTGACTATCCTGAAAAAATGCCGGATTATGATGTAATGTTCATCTTCCTTGAAGAGGATGAATATGCACCGAAGCCACCGGTCTGGGCCTATAAGGTGGTCCTTGCACCTGAAGAGCTTGAGGCTGAGGCAATAAGAGAAGAGAAAGAGCAGCGGGAAGCCGAGGCTTTAAAAGAACAAAAGGAACAGCGGGAAGCTGAGGCGTTAAAAGAACAAAAGGAACAGCAGGAAGCCGACGCGGTAAAAGAACAAAAGGAACAGCAGGAAGCTGACGCGGTAAAAGAGGAAACCGAGCAGTAGGAAACCGGGATGAAGAAAAAGAATAAGAAAGAGGGAATAGAATGAATATAAATCAGGCGAAGAATTATATTAAAAATGATGTAAGCTTATACCTTTCAAAGGATGAATGGGGCGAGTACAGAATACCTGTGGTGAGGCAGAGACCTATATTTCTTCTGGGTGCACCCGGTATAGGAAAGACTGCGATAATGGAGCAGGTCGCATCTGAGCTTGGAATAGCACTTGTTTCATATTCAATGACTCATCATACAAGACAGTCAGCCCTCGGACTTCCTTTCATAAAGCACGAAGAGTATGAGGGCATGGAGTATGATGTATCCGAATATACCATGAGTGAGATTATAGCCTCTATATATTCTGTGATGCGTGATTCCGGCGTTAAGGAGGGAATACTCTTCCTGGATGAGATAAACTGTGTTTCGGAGACACTTGCTCCGTCAATGCTTCTCTTTCTGCAGTACAAGGTATTCGGAAAGCATAAGGTTCCTGACGGCTGGGTTATCGTCACAGCCGGAAACCCTCCGGAATACAATAAAAGCGTTCGTGAATTTGATGTTGTTACCATGGACCGACTCAAGGTTCTTGAGGTCGAAGCAGATTATGATACCTGGAAGAAATACGCCAGAGAGAATAATATCAGAAGCGAGATCACAAGCTTCCTGGAGCTTCATAAGGATTATTTCTATCATATGGAAATGACGGTTAAAGGACGTTCATATGTTACGGCAAGAGGCTGGGAGGACCTTTCAACCATGCTTGGGCTCTACAGTGTGAAGAATCTTCCGGTTGATGAAACCCTGGTTGGACAGTATATAAGAAATGATAAGATAGTTAAAGAGTTTACAGCGTACTACGACCTCTTCAATAAATATAAAAAGGATTACAGGCTGGAGGATATCCTTAGCGGTAATCCACCGGAAAGTGCGTTTGCAAGAGGAAGCAAGGCAGGCTTTGATGAGAGATTGTCGGTTCTTGGTATGCTTATGGATAAGATGCTCGCAGAGGTCAGAGACGTCATGGAAACATCTGATTATCTGACAGAACTGATACGCCTTCTCAGACTTCTGAAGGAGAGCATAGCAAAGGAAAATGCGGAGGATTCTTCATACGTCGTAGGATATCTTGAAAAGCTTTCCGAGGGACAGAAGAAGAAAAAGGAGCAGCTTGCCAGAGCCAATTCACTGTCTCTTCAGGATAAGGATAAATACCGCAGACTGATCAGCTTCATCAGCGTCAGCATCAAGCATCTTGTAGAAAAAGGAAATGACAGAAAGACTGCAAATGATGCATTTTCGGTTGTCAGATCAAGCTTTGATGATGAAGTGGCTGAAATGAAGGAAAGTGTTGCAATTGTAAAGAAAAGAATGCATAATCTTTTTGATTACGTTAGTAAGGCCTTTGAAGAAGGAAATGAGATGCTGCTGCTTGTCACAGAGCTTACAGTAAATGAAAATAGTGCACGTTTTATTGCACAATTCGGCTTAGAGGACTATACTAGAGCGAGTGAGACTCTTATGATAAGTGAGAGACAGGATTCTATAAAGCAGGAAATAATGGAGCTGGATATCTAGATTTATAATTCAGTAAAAAGAGTGATACTGCGGATGTAATACTGCAGCAGAAATACTGAAACTGGTAATATAGCAGATGTAATGTCGCAGCTGTAATACAGGACTGAGAGGGAAAATGCCGGAAGAAGTTTTTTTAACGCCTGATGGAAGGATCAATTACATAATAGAAGATGGTAAAGTTGTTATACGTTCTTATTCGGGTGATGATGAAGAACTGATAATTCCGGAGGAGCTTTCCGATGTTCCGGTCAGAGTGATCGATAAGAAAGCATTTATGAATGCCAGAAGGCTCAGAAGGATAGTTCTGCCGGATAATATCAAAAAGATTTCGGACTGGGGCTTTGCATACTGCAAGAATCTTACGGAGGCTGAGCTTCCGAGAAGAACTCTTTCGATGGGAAGGTCTCCATTTCTTGGAGATACGAGCCTTCAGAAGATAAGACTCAGAGCGAGAGTAAGATACCCTGACAAGGGCTGGCTTGCCATGACCGATAAGGAGAGAGAAGATACGGCCGTGCTTCTTGCGAAGGCACAGAGCCTTAAAAATGCAGATCATCTGACTGACTGCAAGAAGGCAGGAACAGACGACTGGTTTGAAAAGCTTGATAAAAAGATTCTCGAATTCATCGATGAGCCTGATGAGGATGGACATACAGAGCTTATTCTCTGCGGAGAAGAGGATCTGGACTGTACTCTTGAAAGCTTTATCTCGGCGAAGAGGAAGGAGAAGGTAAGACTTTCATTTTTAAGACTGCTTCATCCTTCGAAGATTTCTGCTGGAACAGAGGATTATCTTAAGGATTATCTGGTATCTCATTCGGTTGGATGTGAAAGCACTGAGACCTGGCAGCTTATGAAAGAGGAGTTCGGCCATTTAAAGGCTTATTATGAATACTATGTAGCAGCGGGTTGTCTCAATGATGACAATTTCAGCGAAACTATAGTCGATCTTGGTGATAAGCAGGCTGAAATGAAGGCTTATTTTTTAAGGCAGCGTGAGGAGAATAAAAAAGAGGAAGAAGACTTCTTCGACAGATTTACGCTGTAGTTGAGTCAGATAATTTAGCGGTGGAGGAGTATAATCCGACACCGGATCATATTACATTAGTTTTAAGGAGGTTAGAGAATATGAAGTTAGGTTTTATTGGCGCAGGAAATATGGCAAGCGCAATTATCGGAGGAATAATCAAGAAGGGGATTTATACACCGAAAGAGATAATCTGCTCTACACCGGTTGAAGCAGAGAGAAAAAAGGCTGAGGATACATTTGGTGTAAATACTACACCTGACAATAAAAAGGTAGTTAGAGAGGCGAGGATCATTTTCTTCGCAGTTAAGCCACAGGTACTTCCTATCGTTGCAGAAGAGATCAAGAACTGTGATTTTGAGAACAAGCTTGTGATCTCAATCGTTGCAGGAAAGTCTATCAAGTGGTATGAGGAGGCTTTCGGACGCGTACTTAAGATGGTAAGAGCAATGCCAAATACTCCTGCACTTGTAGGAGAAGGAATGTCAGCTCTCAGCCCAAGCCCGCTTGTTTCTGAGGAAGAGCTTGATCAGGCTGTTACACTTCTTTCAGCCTTTGGTAAGGCAGAGGTTGTTCCTGAAAAGCTCATGGATGCTGTAGTATCTGTATCAGGCAGCTCACCGGCTTACGTTTTCATGATGATAGAGGCTATGGCAGACGGTGCGGTAAGACTCGGCATGCCAAGAGACAAGGCTTATGAATTTGCTGCACAGGCAGTTTACGGAAGTGCCAAAATGGTGCTTGAGACCGGTAAACATCCGGCTGAACTTAAGGATATGGTATGCTCACCTGCAGGTACAACCATTGAGGCAGTAAGAGTGCTTGAGGAATGCGGCTTCAGAAGCAGTATCATAGAAGCTATGGAAGCATGTGCAGACATTTCTAGAAAGCTTTAATGACATGGGCAGGATAATAAAGAATCTTCTTAAAAATGAACCGGTCACAACGGTATCATTTTTGCTGGCGGTCATTTCCATATTGTTTGTTCCGATAGACGGACAATATATAGATTATATAGATTTCAAAACTTTAGGAACGCTGCTCACCCTGATGATCATAATGTCAGGACTGAGCGGTCAGGGCTTCTTCAGAAATATTGCCGGGAAGCTGCTTGAAAGAGTTACGAAGCTTAGAACTTTAGGACTCGTGCTCATACTTTTATGCTTCTTTTTTGCAATGTTCATAACAAATGATGTTTCCCTGATAACATTTGTTCCATTTACAATTGAAGTACTTCTGATGGCTGATCAGAAAAAATACCTGATACCGATAATAGTTCTTCAGACTATAGCGGCAAATCTGGGAAGCATGCTTACCCCGATCGGTAATCCGCATAATCTGTATCTTTACGATCTTTCAGGTATGAAGCCGCTGGAATTTATCGGGATGATGCTTCCGTATTCACTGCTGGCATTTGTCATTCTTGTTGTGATCACCTGTATCGTGACAGGAAATACAACGCTTAAGCCGGCAAAGACCAAGAAATGCAATATCGGATACATCACTCCTTTCAAGACAACAGTGTATCTCTGTCTTTTCGTACTGAGCCTTACCATAATACTCCGTATACTGCCGTATTATATAGTGCTCGGAATAGTGATAGCAGTGGTTATCTGTGTGGATAGAAGAAATCTTCTGGAAGTGGATTATTTCCTGCTTCTTACATTTTTCTTCCTTTTCATTTTCATCGGAAATATGAAGAGGATAGATGCGGTAAGTGATTTCCTTTCGAGGATAGTAGCCGGAAATGAATTCTCTGTATCAATCCTGACCAGCCAGTTCATCTGTAACATTCCGGCAAGCATACTTATCTCCGGAATGACGACAGATTACAGCGCTGTATGTATCGGTGCAGATTTTGGAGGACTTGGAACGCTTATAGCATCCATGGCGAGCCTTATATCCTTTAAGCTGTACGGCAGGCTTCCGGACAGCAGAAAAGGACGTTATATACTTGCATTTTCTATGTTCAGCATCATTTTCCTTGTATTTCTTGTTGCTGAATATATGTTGATAAACTGATTACAGAGTACCTGCATTTAGTATTTTTAACTTTGGCAGGGATAGCGATAAAACTATTACAAATAATGAAAGAGGTAGTGTAATGAACGAGGTAAATTATATGCAGGGTGGTCCGCAGGGATCACCGCGTAATATCGGCCCGCAGGGCGCACCGCGAAATGTAGGTCCGCAGGGCGCACCACGAAATGTAGGCCCACAGGGCGCACCGCGAAATGTAGGTCCGCAGGGATCACCGCATAATAATCCACAGAACAGCATTTCAAATGAAGAGTTTGATTATGCACAGGAGTCCATCAAGAAGCTTTCAGACTACTTTGACGGTAAGGTAGTAGGACAGCAGAACCTTAAGTTTTCCATGATAGCTGCGATCATCGCAGATGGTCATGTACTTGTAGAATCGGTACCTGGACTTGCCAAGACTACTGCAGCGAAGACTATTTCAGATGCGGTAGCAGGTAAATTCTCAAGAATACAGTGTACGCCGGATCTTCTTCCGAGTGATATCATCGGTACCCAGATTTACAATCAGGCAAATGGAAAATTCGAGACGGTTCTTGGACCTGTATTTGCTAATTTTGTACTTCTTGATGAGATCAACCGTTCAAGTGCAAAGACTCAGAGTGCGATGCTCGAGGCGATGCAGGAGAAGCAGGTTACTATCGGTGGAATGACATATAAGCTTCCTGATGATATATTCATAGTTTTTGCAACACAGAACCCTATCGAGCAGGAAGGAACCTACCTCCTTTCAGAGGCGCAGACAGACAGATTCCTTATCAAGGAGAAGATCACATACCCAACGCCTGATGAGGAAGCGGAGATACTTAACCGTATCGAGGCAGGAGTCATAAAGCAGACACCGGCAGTCCTCAGTATCAAGGATGTAGATGAGCTTCAGCGTATAGCCGAGAAGGTATACGTTGATCCGGTCATCAAGAAATATATCTCACTTATTGTCGGCGCTACCAGAAATGCAGAAAAATATCTCTCAAAGGAGTACAGCCGTTACGTAAGAATGGGTGCGAGCCCGAGAGCGTCTATCGCTTTCCTTAAGATAGCAAAGGCGGTTGCTCTTATCTATGGCAGAACCTACGTTACGCCGGATGATGTAAAGCTCCTTCGTTATCAGGTGCTTCGTCATAGGATAGAGCTGAATTATTCTGCGGTTGCAGATAACATTTCTGTAGAGACTATCATTGATCAGATAGTTAATTCTATTAAAACACCATAAAAATGTGTAATAGATGTTATGATTATTACTTGGAGATTATATAGATGGATTATGATAATCTGGCAAAAATAAGAGCACGAGTTGCTCTTTATACCGGACGAAAGAGCACGAATATACTCGACGGAGATTTTACTTCGGTCTATAGGGGCAGAAGTCTGGATTTCGATGATCTGAGAGAGTATGCTGTCGGAGATAATATCAAGGATATTGATTGGAAATCGTCTTCGAAAACCGGTAAGACTCTGGTAAGGCGTTTTATTGCAGAGAAGAAGCACAATGTTCTCTTTGTTGTGGATAGTGGTGCTAAATTCTGTGCGGATACGTCTGCGGGAGAGGATAAGGGAGCTCTTGCAGTTGATATTTTCGGTACGATCGCCTATCTTGTGGATAAGCACGGAGATGATTTCGCTTTGATGCAGGATACCGATGGCGGAACATATTTCAGCTATTTCAGATCCGGCGCTGCACATTTCGAGAATCTTATGTCGATGTGCAGGGGCAATATCGATAAGAACGGTAAAAACGGCACCGGTGGTCTTCTGGATTATATATCAGAGAATATCCGGAGGAAAATGGTCATCATTTTGATAACTGATATGGCCGGTATGGAATCCGTAAATGATAAAATACTTAGAAAAGTAACTGTAAATAATGACCTTCTTGTGATAAATATCGAGGATGCATATCTTTTCGGTTATGATCTCTTTGATGTTGATAGAGGCGAGTATGAGGATGAATATACCTCGCACAGAGAGAAGCTTCTTCGGGCAGAGAAGAAGGAGAGAAAGAAAAGATATGACCGTCATTTAGAGGACTTTAGAAGGTATGGCGTTTCTACCATTACCATTGAAAAAGAATCTGAGATCATAGACAGGGTTGTTGAACTTTTTGAAAGGCACAGACATGCAAACATCAGTTGAACTTCAGGAACCAATTTCATATATGAGTTTATGGCTGATAATAGCTATCGTTCTGGCGGTACTCATCATTTTTACCCAGGTTTTCTTCAGAATACTTTTCAAGGGTCGGCTTAAGAGACCTAAGAAGCTTAAGGTGAAGAAGCCGAAGCCTAAGACGCTTGAGGAGATCAGGAAAAAATATCTCAGCAGACTTTATGTGATAGAAAATGATATCGCAGGCGGAAAATATACTGTGAGACAGGGCTATCAGCAGCTGAGTGAGTGCGTCAGAGGTTTTGTATTTGAGGCGACAGGCATTCCTGTAGATAAATGCAGTCTGTCAGAGATAAGAACCTTAAAGATGCCGGTGCTTACCGGTCTTGTGACTGAGTATTATGAGCCGGAATTTGCAAGATTCACTGTTGCAGATATCAGAAAGTCACTTTTTAAAACCAGAAAGGCTATTGAAACATGGCACTAAAATATCCATTAGTGGTTAAAATAGGTCTTCCGGTACTTTTACTGGTTGTCGTCCTTCTTCATTTTATCAAAAGGAAGACAAAGTATAAGGGTGGTATCCGTGTTGCGAATACATCCTACATAAGAGAACTGCCGGAATATAAAAAAATGAAGAACATACAGCGCTTTCTCAAGGTCGGGATGGAGCTGTGCATAATTGTCGCTCTTGTTGCTGCAGACATTCTGATGGCAAGACCGTATAAGGTTGAAAAGGTCATTAACGGCACAAAGAAGAGAGATATATATCTGAATCTGGATGTATCATATTCAATCTGTTACCTTAACTATGAGCTTGTGGACTGCCTCCGCGATGTAGTTAAGAGCCTTGACGGAGACAGATTCGGAATAACTATATATAATACGTCAACAGTATTATACGTTCCGATGACAGATGATTATGATTTCGTTCTGAAGAAGCTTGATGATCTTAAAAAGTATTTTGAGCTTCAGAAGGAATTTGTTGAGGATTTCTGGGGAAAGTATCAGTCTGAAGTTGATATGAACAGATATTACGAGCTCGAGAAGGAGCTTGCATATTATGATGCCGGAACCATTACGAACAATATTATAAAGGGCAGCTCCCTGATAGGTGAGGGACTTGCATCCTGCCTTTACAGCTTCCCGCATCTCGAGGATGAGAGCAGGACCAGAATCATCATAATGTCTACGGACAACGCTGAGGAGAGCCGCGATAAGCCGCTGGTCGAGCTGGATGAGGCCTGCGAGCTCTGTAAGAAGAATAATGTAACCGTATTCGGTATCTTCCCGAATGAGAAATCATTTAACGTTATTCAGGGATACGAATATGATTATGCTGCAAATGCGGCCGATATGAGACAGAATGTTGAATACACAGACGGCGTATTCTATAAGCAGAGCGATACATTTCCTGTAAGCGACATCGTTAAGGATATTCAGGAGCAGAAGGTTATGGAGGTAAATGAGATCGTCATAACCAAGGCTGTAGATAAGCCTGAGATCCCTGCGATAATCCTTATCGTTGCTGTAGTTATACTTTTAATTATGGGGGCAGTGATCTTATTATGATAAGTAAACCGATCGTGCCTCTTGTGGTACTGATACCAATACTGTCGGTATGCCTTGTTTTATATATGGTATCGGTGATCAGGAACAAGTCAGGCATATTAAATAAAATACTGAAAGCGGCGAGGATAATTGTAATCCTGGCACTGGTCTTTACGATAAACCTAAGACCTATGACCAAGAAATACAATATCGACGTTGAGCTTAAGAATATCGATGTTCTCTTCGTGGTTGATACCACGATAAGCATGTGGGCTGAGGATTACAATGAATCAACCAAGCGTATGGATGATGTGAAGAGAGACTGCAGGTATATCATGGAAAGCCTTGCAGGAAGCAACTTCGCACTGATAAGGTTTGATAACAGAGCCCAGATACTTGCGCCATTTACGCAGGACAGCAAGAACGTTTCAGATGCATTTTCAACAATTACCACACCTAGCAAATATTATGCTACAGGAACAAGCCTTAACGTAGCATATGATGCCATGGAGGAAATGCTGAAGTCTTCGGCAGCAAAGGAAGGAAGACTTACAGTTGTATTCTTTATAAGTGATGGTGAGATTACGGCAAAGGACGAACAGCTGCAGTCATTTGCGGGACTCTCGGATTATATCGATGGAGGAGCAGTGCTCGGCTACGGTACCGAGAAGGGCGGAAAGATGGCTGACGGATCGTATGGTTACATCAGGGATCCTGAGACCGGAAAGGACGCTCTCTCAAAATATGATGAGAAGAACCTGCTTTCGCTTTCTCATGATATGCATATTGATTACATACATATGGAAGATGTTTCAAATGTAGAATATCTGCTGGACTCTATCAAGAGCGGCAGTGTGATGAAGCTTGCAAACAGCGACAATGTAAGCTATGAGGATACATATTATTACTATGTTCCGCTGCTTTTAATATTTTTAGCTATTGAAATGATACTTGTCATCAGGAGAGGAAGAATCTGATAATGAAGGACACAGAGATTAAGTCCGAAAAGGAAAAACGTAAGAAATTTCATATCGAAAATCCAAGGCTTTTCATGCTGATAGCGGATATTATCTGCTTCCTCGCTCTTATCGTCATGCTCTTCCTCGGTGGAAGATATATCATAAATGAGATCTTTAAGAGTAAGTATGATGATGGAAAATATGACACGAAGCTTGAAAAGACTCTTCTTAAAATGAATTTCCCTGAAGGGTATCTGCCATATTATAATCTTGGAAATGCCGAATATAAGGAAGAGAATTATGACGCCGCCATTTCTTACTACAAGAAGGCGCTCGAGAAGAATCCTTCGCATAAAAAAGAACGAGAATGCGATATAAGAGTTAATCTTGCGCTGGCTATGCTTAAGAAGATAAACTGGGATGAAATGGAAAATGAGAAGGACGTTCAGAGAATAATAAGACAGCTTAAATCTGCAAGAAATGTTCTTACAGAGGAAGGCTGCGCAAATCCTGACAATCCGAACGGTCACAATAAAGAGGCTGAACAGCTTAAGAAGGATATAGATGATATGCTTGATAAGCTTCAGCAGGAGCAGGAACAGCAGAACCAGGATCAGAACGACCAGAATCAGCAGAATAATGATGACTCTGGCAACAATAATCAGTTCTCTGATCGTGAGCAGGATCTTAAGGATAAGCTGGACCAGCAGATAACAGACAGCCTTCAGGAGCACAATCAGGCTGAACAGGATCACCAGAACCAGGAGAGCGGAGCAGGCTCAGGTTCATACGGAAATGGTGATAAGACCTGGTAACAGGATATGATAACATTAATGGCCGGATGAGGCGTTTACAGCATTCACCCGGCCATTTTAATAAAAGGAAGATTATATGAAAAGATACCGAGACATACTGATAAGCTTCACAGCAATGTTTTTAGCATGTATCATCCTGATCGCTATAGCGGTTTATTATCACCGTAGGGATAACGCTTCTAAAAAAAGCAATGAATACATTACTATAAACGGAAGCCTTAGTTCAGAGAACAAATCCTATACTTCATATGATTTTGCCATGGGTACAAGCGTGTCCGTGACCTTTTATGATGCATATCTGGGTGTGGCGGGTGAAGAGGTTAATTCATATGATGCTCTTGCGGTAGATGTATTTAAGCTTATAAGAAATCTTGATACCGATGTCTTATCATGGAGAAATGAAAGCTCTATGGTCAGCAGGCTGAATAAGGATGAGGCTTCAATCTATGATGAATATTTTGTCGATGAATCAGAGGATGATGAAACGATAGTCGATGTCGGCAATTATGAGGATGATGAGAAGGAAAAGCTTTACAAACAGAAGGTCAGAAAGGACGCAATGATACTGATGGATATGATCTCTGTAAGTACTGAGCTTTGTCAGGAAAGCGGCGGTTCTCTTGATATAACCTTAAGACCTCTTATAGATCTCTGGGGCATAGAAGAGTATTCAGGAAATGGAGAGGACTTTATCATCCCTTCAGAGGATGAGCTGATAAGCGCTTCGGAAAAAACAGGTTATGACAGGATAGAGATAGATGCCGCTTCAGAAAACACATATAATCCACTGGAAAATATAATATTAAACGGAACTCAGATCGATCTGGGATCGGTAGGCAAGGGTTACTCACTCGATCATGTATATAATGAATTCGTTGAAGAATATATGACCGACAGGGATGAGGCTGAAGAAAGAGCCTATAATAAGCGAGGTATGGTACTTAGCGTCGGCGGAAGCATCATGGCGGTAGGAAGCAGATCAGACGGTACCGGATTCAGGATCGGAGTTAGGGATCCTAACGGAAGGGTAAATGATACTCTTGGATATATCCGCCTTGAGGCAGGCTGTAAAAAGGCATGCATATCAACCTCGGGTAATTACGAAAAGTATGTTATAAAGGACGGCGTGAGATATCATCACATCATCGACCCTTCGACTCTTTATCCGGCAGATTCGGGACTTATATCTGTTACGGTTGTCTGTGATGAAAACTCTGCTATGCCGGAATACGCAGGACTGCTGAGCGACGGACTTTCAACCGCCTGCTATATACTCGGCAGGGAGAACTCATTGGAGCTCTTAAAAAAATATAAGGCCGAAGCGGTTTTTGTAGATGAAAACGGCGAATTATTTGTTACGGATGGATTAAAGGACTCATTTATCAGGGAGTAGGCTTTGAAGAATAAATTAATTACGAAAGCAGATCTGATACTGCTTATCATGATCATAATCCTGGGGACTGGTACATTTTTCCTTGTGAAAATGCTGGCCCGGGAAGGAAAGCATGTCAGAGTATCAGTTGACGGAAAGGTCCTTATGACAGTTCCGCTGGATAAAAACGACAGCTATGAGATAAAAGGATATGACGGAGGCTATAACAGGCTGGTCATAAAGGATAATAAAGCATATATCAGCGAAGCGGACTGCCCGGATAGACTGTGTGTTAAGCAGGGCAGGATCGGAAAAGAGCAGGAGACAGTGATATGTCTTCCGCATAGAGTTGTTGTAGAGATCATTGAATAGATTTTGCATTCCTGCATGAGGAATAATCCGGCAGAATGATATAACGGTAGACCGGGAGAAAGTTTTGGAAGAGATCAGCAGAAACAGGAGAATAGTTTACCGAGGAGCGTTTGCGGCACTGGCAATGGTGCTTTCATATCTTGAAAGCTTTATACCGGTCTTTGCTGCGGTTCCGGGTGTCAGGATAGGTCTTGCGAATATAGTGACGGTTTTCGCCATTTATTCACTGGGCTTTTTTGATGCTGTCATTATCAGTGTGATAAGGATAGTATTGTCTGCGCTTCTTTTTGGAAATCCGGCAATGATCATTTACAGTCTGGCCGGAATGGCGCTTTCTGTAACGGCAATGTTTCTTGCACGTAAGCTTCCTTTCTTCGGAAAGGCCGGAGTCAGTATAATGGGAGGAGTTTTCCATAATCTGGGGCAGCTCCTTGCAGCGGCATTTCTTGTGGGAAGCATCAGGATACTGTATTATCTTGGAATTTTGCTAACCGTAGGAGCGGTTACGGGAGCGGTCATAGGACTGCTTGCAGGCGTAATCCTTAACAAAATCAAGTTGTATTCCTGAACTGTGTATAGTAAAATATTTTGTTGGCAGATTAATTATATTAGATAGAAAAGAGGTAATAAAGTGGCTATTTTTACGTTTAAAGGTGGCGTACACCCAATTGGCGGAAAAAAAATGTCAAAGTATAAAGATATCACGGCATATGTACCGAAGGGAGAGGTTGTATTTCCTCTGTCACAGCATATCGGTGCACCGGCTGTGCCTGTTGTGAAGAAGGGAGACCGTGTTATAGCCGGACAGCTTATAGCTGAGGCGGCAGGCTTCGTATCTGCAAATATACATTCATCGGTTTCCGGAACAGTTAAGGCGATAGAGAAGCGTCTTACTCCGGCAGGAAATACTGCGCTTTCAATAGTGATAGATAATGATCATCTCTTCGAGGAGACTGATTATTCACAGAATATAAAGAACCTTGAAGGACTCTTCAGGGAAGATGTTATAGATATTATAAAAAGTGCTGGAATCGTAGGTATGGGCGGAGCGGGCTTCCCTACACATGTAAAGCTCCAGCCTAAAAATGAAGCTGATATAGATACTATCATCGTAAATGGAGCTGAATGTGAGCCATATCTTACATCCGATTACAGAAGAATGATCGAAGAGCCAAACAAGGTGATACTCGGCCTTCAGATCGTTGTAAATCTTTTTGACAGGGCCAGAGGCATAATCGCCATAGAGGACAACAAGCCTGACGCCATAAAGATCATGAAGAAGCTTGTTAAGGATATCCCTAAGATATCAGTAAGATCACTTAAGACAAAATATCCTCAGGGAGCTGAGAGACAGCTTATCTATGCTTCCACCGGAAGATATGTTAATTCAAAAATGCTTCCGGCCGACGCGGGCGTTATCGTTCAGAACGCAGACACCATCATTTCCATATATGAAGCGGTTATCGAAGGAAAGCCGCTTATTTCCAGAGTTGTTACAGTTACAGGTGACTGTATAGCAAATCCGGGGAATTTTATCGTGCCGCTCGGAACCTCCTACAGGGAGCTTATTGAAGCAGCAGGCGGATATACAAAGGATCCTGAAAAGGTCATATCAGGCGGTCCTATGATGGGCAAGGCGGTATTCTCGCTGGACATTCCTGTAACCAAGGGAACGTCGGCTATACTTGCCATGTCGAAGGATGCGGTTGCGGAATCGGTTCCGTCTTCATGCATCAAATGCGGAAGATGTGTTTCCGTATGTCCGGGAAGAGTCATGCCAAATCTTCTTGCGGATTATGCGGAGCATGGAAAGACAGAGAAGTTTCTTCAGGCAGGAGGAATGGAGTGCTGCGAATGCGGCTGCTGTTCATTTGTCTGCCCTGCCAAGAGGCATCTTACACAGACTATAGCCGGAACGAGAAAGCAGATACTCGCGAAGGGTAAGAAATAGGAGGGGAAGATGAACGAAGAATTAGTAAACATTTCAGCATCTCCTCATATAAGAGATAATGCGTCAACAACCAGGATAATGGGAGATGTGCTTATCGCACTGCTTCCGGCATCCATGATGGGTATATTTAATTACGGAATAAATGCATACATACTGATCATGGTTTGTATGGTTTCATGTATACTTTTTGAAGCGTTAACCGAATACTGGTTCAAGAAGAAGCTTACCGTCAGCGACCTTTCGGCGGCTGTAACCGGACTTCTCCTTGCACTTAACCTGCCGCCGGAGCTTCCGATATGGATGGCTATACTCGGCTGCGGCTTTGCGATAGTAGTTGTAAAGCAGATGTTCGGCGGTATCGGACAGAACTTCATGAACCCTGCACTTGCGGCAAGATGTTTTCTTGTAATGTCATTTGCGGGAAGGATGACTAGCTTTGTTTATGACGGTATAACTACAGCGACTCCGCTTGCTGTACTTAAAAATGGAGGCAGCCCGGATCTTCTCTCAATGTTCCTCGGAACAGAGGCAGGAACCATAGGCGAGACCTCGGCAGCTGCACTTCTTCTGGGCGCTGCATACCTTCTGGTAAGAAAGGTAATCAGTATAAAGATTCCATTTTTCTATATCTTTACATTCTCGGTATGCATCTTCCTGTATGCTGTGGCAGATAAGAATATGGAAGTATGTGATGCAGGGATGTTTCTTGCAAGACATATCTGCGGCGGTGGCCTCCTTCTCGGAGCGTTTTTCATGGCAACAGACTATGTTACTTCACCTATCACTTCTTCAGGTAAGGCGATATTCGGTATCATCCTCGGACTTCTGACATTTATCTTCAGAATCTACGGAGGAAGTGCAGAGGGCGTATCGTATGCGATCATCATTTCCAACCTTCTTGTGCCTATCATCGAGATGGTTACAAAGCCGACAAGCTTTGGTGAGGGCTATGAGAAAAAGCCTCTTTCAGAGAACCTCGGTTTCATCGGCGGAAGGGAAGAGGATTCAGAGGAAGACAGAAAGAAGAAGGCAAAGGCAGAGAGAAAGAACAGCCTTTTCTATGTTGTTGTCTCAATATGCTTTATAGGACTTCTTGCGGGACTTGGACTCGGAGCAGTCTATGATATAACCAGGGATCCGATCAAAAAGACTCTCGAGAAGAATAAGCAGGAAGCATTTACGAAGATCATTCCGGATGCTGACAGCTTCGCAGAGAATACAGAGTTAAGCGTAAATGATGCCAATAAGAAGGCTAAAGAAAAGCTTAATGCAAAGGCTGATATAAATGAGATCTGGAATGCTGAGATGGCATCGGGAGATGTAAGCGGACATATCATCATAGTAACCTCTCATGAGGGCTATGGCGGCGACATACAGCTGGCTGTCGGATTTGACAGTGATAATGTGATAACAGGCATTTCAGTGCTTAAAATTGGTGAAACGGCAGGACTTGGAATGGAAGCCAAGGACGATCCTTCCTTCCTGAAGCAGTATGTCGGTAAAAAGGTAGACAGCTTCGTGGTAACTAAAAACGGTGCCGCAAAGGACGAGGAGATAGATGCTATCTCTCAGGCTACGATCACCTCAAAGGCAGTTACAAATGCTGTAAATATGGCTCTTGGCCTGGCGGATGAGATGTGGGGAGGTGAAGAGTAATGAAAAAATGTCTGGAACGTTTATATAACGGTATAGTGAAGGAGAATCCGACATTTGTTCAGATGCTCGGTATGTGTCCGACACTTGCGGTAACCTCTTCAGCTATCAACGGACTAGGAATGGGCCTTGCAACTCTGGTCGTACTGACCATGAGCAACATGATCATTTCAATGCTTAGAAATGTTATCTCTGACAAGGTCAGGATCCCTGCATATATTACGATAATCGCTTCATTTGTTACTATTGTAAGCTTTGTTATGCAGGCATATACACCGGAATTATATGATAGTCTTGGTGTTTTTATCTCCCTCATAGTTGTTAACTGCATCATCCTCGGAAGAGCAGAAAGCTATGCAGGCAAGAATCCGGTACTCCCTTCAATCTTCGATGGTATCGGAATGGGACTTGGATTTACACTCGGTCTCACAGTGATCGGTATAATCCGTGAATTTATTGGCGCGGGAACATTTTTCGGAATGACCGTGACTGCAGATCTCTGGGAGCCTGTAAGAATATTTACAATGAATCCGGGCGCGTTCTTCGTTCTTGCATTTATAGTTGCATTCATCAACGGAATGGCTATCAGAAAGGCTAAGAAGAAGGGTTGTGAACCGAATTTAAGACGTATCGACGGCTGTGCCGGATGTATGAATCTTTCATGTGCGGGAAGAAAGGTAAGTACTGCTGAGGCAGAGAAGATCATGCAGGAAGCCGCTGATAAGAGAAATGAAAATGACAAAGAGGGGCAGGTGATACAGTAAATGAATATCTTTCTTTTTGCTGTATCGGCAGCGCTCATAAATAACGTTGTACTCGTCCAGTTTCAGGGACTCTGTCCTTTCCTGGGCGTATCAAAGAACACAAAGACTGCTGCAGGAATGGGAGCGGCAGTAATATTCGTAATGACGCTTGCGTCTACGGTTACAAGCATCATTTATTATTATGTGCTTGTTAAGCTTGGACTTGAGTATCTTAACACGATAGTATTCATACTTATCATTGCAGGACTTGTACAGTTTGTGGAAATGTTCCTTAAGAAGAAGGTAAGATCCTTATATAATGCGCTTGGCGTATACCTTCCTCTTATCACAACAAACTGCGCGGTTCTCGGTATTGCGATAAGCAATGTGCAGAATGAATATTCTGTGGGTAAGAGCATTCTTAACGGAATGTTCTCGGCTGTCGGCTTTGCCATAGCCATAGTGATACTTGCAAGCATCAGAGAGAAGACAGAGGATAATGATATCCCTGAGGCATTTAAGGGAGGCCCTATGGTGCTTCTTGCCGCAGGACTTATGGCTCTGGCGTTTAACGGCTTTTCAGGGCTGTTATAGTTAGTTACAGCAAGCGGATTCTCCGGAATCTGCAACAGGAGGCTGAGAATGGATTATATACAGATACTTGTTGCCGCAGGAGTTATAGCAGGTATAGCGATACTTGTTGGAATACTGCTTGGGAAGGCAAGTGAGATTTTTAAGGTAGAAGTAAATGAAAAAGAACTGGCCGTAAGAGAGTGCCTGCCGGGCAATAACTGCGGAGCCTGTGGCTTTCCGGGCTGCGATGGTCTGGCTAAGGCAATCGCTGAGGGCAGTGCTCCGATAAATGCATGTCCTGTAGGAGGCGATGCGGCAGCAGCTAAGATTTCTGCCGTAATGGGCGGCGAAGCAGGAGAGAGTGTCAGAATGGCAGCGGTTGTTAAATGTAAGGGCAACTGCACAGCCTGTAAGGATGTTTATTCTTATGTTGGACCAAAGAGCTGCATTATCGCATCAAATACTCCGAACGGCGGACCTAAGACCTGTAACTCAGGCTGCCTTGGTTACGGCGAATGCAAAAAGGTTTGTGAATTTGGAGCTATTGAGATAATTGACGGGGTGGCAGTTATCGACAGAGATAAATGTAAAGCCTGCAAAAAATGTATTGAGGTTTGTCCGAAAAAGCTTATTTCGCTTGTACCTTATAATAAGACACATATCATTATGTGCAGCAATAAGGATAAAGGACTTGATGTTAAAAATGTATGCTTGGCCGGTTGTATCGGATGTACTCTCTGCGTGAAGTCGTGTCCTAAGGAAGCGATTGAGATGAATCAGAACCTGCCGGTTATAGATTATGATAAATGTGTAAACTGCGGACTTTGTGCAAAGAAATGTCCGGTGAAGAATATTTCATAAATCTGCTGCTTCATGGCTTATAGTAAGAAGTAATGCAGATTTAAATATGAGGAGGTATTTATATGAAGTGTCCATATTGTAATGAAGAGGATACAAGGGTTATTGATTCAAGACCTGCTGATGACGGCTGCTCTATCAGAAGAAGGAGACAGTGCGATGCCTGCGGTAAGAGATTTACAACCTATGAGAAGGTTGAGACCATACCGATAATGATCATCAAGAAGGATAAGACGAGAGAGGCTTACAGCAGAAGCAAGCTTGAAGAAGGTGTACTCAGATCCTGCCATAAGAGACCGGTATCTGCAAGCCAGATTCAGGATTGTCTCAATCAGATAGAAAATGACCTTTACAATCTGGAGAAGATGGAGGTCGACAGCTCTGAACTCGGCGAGATAGTTATGGACAGACTCAAGGACCTTGATAAGGTTGCTTATGTAAGATTTGCCTCTGTATATAGAGAATTTAAGGATGTAAATACATTTATGGAGGAGCTGAAGAAGCTTCTTAAGTAATAAAGGGATTGACGGTTTGGAAAAGGAATATATTATCCTTCGTAAGGAAGGATGCGGTGAGATAGTTGAAAAAAAGTCCAGATTTATAGGCGTTGCGAAGCCGATCTCCTGTGAGGAGGAGGCGTATTCGGTGGTTGAAGCCATCAGAAAGCAGCACTATCAGGCAAGGCATAACTGCTATGCTTTTTCACTGAGAGCTGACGAGGGAAATGGTATTCCTCCTCTTGAACGTTTTTCAGATGATGGAGAGCCGCAGGGTACTGCAGGGCTGCCTATTCTGAATGTCATAAGAAGTGCCGGCGTAAATAATATCATCATTGTTGTTACAAGGTATTTCGGAGGAACTCTGCTTGGAACCGGAGGGCTTGTAAGAGCCTATACCGATGCCTCAAAGGAGGCGCTTTCAGCAGCGGAGCTTCATACGGTGATGCATATCGTACCGGTGATCACTGAATATGATTATACGGATGTCGGCAGGATAGACCATATGCTTATCAGTAAGGGCTATGACGCCGAGGCGGCAGAGTTTACAGATAAGGTCACAAGGACTATTTATGTACCGTTTGACGAGGTAGAGAGCTTCCACAAGGCTGTTACCGAGACAACCTCAGGCAGGGCGGTAATGCTTGATATGGATGAAGTTTACAGATAATTAAAAAGGATATGCACAAAGCTCTGTTTGGTTGATAAGAGTAAAGGGTGTTAAAAATGATAAAATGGCGGCTCGCTTTTGAGCCGCCATTTTATAGTGCTATGATTACTTTGATTATTTTGATCGCTGGATTGACAGCTCTCAAACTGATCATGTTATTAATTTACTGCTTGTTAGAAATAATACGGCGGGAAGAGCATCGAGAGATGCTTCATCGTATCGTTATATTTGCCGATATCGAAGAATATGCCGCTGAATACAATTGTAAGTACCAGGATCACAGGAAGAACTCTGTAAAAAGTATGATTTTTTCTGAGGATCAGGCCGAGCAGTACTGAGTATACAGCAACTGTGATCATGTAAAGGAACATCTTAAGCAGTAATTCCGGCAGAGGCATTTCTCTTATCAGTATAAGACATAAGCAGGAGATCACGCTTATCGGAAGCAGTGATGAGATGATATGTGTAATCCTGAGCGAGATGCGGTCGCCTTTACCTGCGATAAGATAGATATTCTTCTCCTTGTCGGTAAGGTATGATGAGGTTCCCATAAGAGCTACAACGAAGATGAAGAGTGCTGCAAGCTTTCTGACCGGAAGCTCGGTCTTCGTAACCTCTGTGATCGAATCATATTTATCCTGATTATTTTCTGCATTTTTAAATACCGAATCATTCATATGATAATTACTGAAGATAGTGTCTGCATCCTGTGATAATTCATCACCAAGCTTTTCAGCAGAAGCATTATCAAGCGTTCCGTCATCAATAAGAGGAGATACTACCATCTTATATATCTCATCATGAATTATATAAGGCGTGATCTCATCAAAAAGCTGGCCGAAGAGAAGCTCTCTTGCAACGGTAGGAAGCCTTGATGAATTCGTGGTATATTCGGTTATAAGATATGCATTTCTAAGGTCGTAGGAGTGCTCGAAGAAGCCTTCCGGGATATGGAAGCCTACATTTGCCTTGCCGCTCAGAACATCATTTTTAAGCTCATCAAGTGAAGAGACCTTATAAAAATGATAGATGGATTTAGAACGGAAAAGCTCTTCCTCAAATTCTGTGCTCGAAGAAGAGGTGTCTTCGTTAAGGATAGCGGCAGGAACGTATATCGTTTTCTCCCTGTCCGGAATATTTACATAGATAATGGACAGTACCACGAGAGTTATGAGCATGACAATATAAAGAGGCTGTATAATGGTCCTCTTAAGCATAACATATAGTCTGTTCATAAAAAGCTTCATGTCGTTTCTCCTGTAAATTCTAATAAACTGCCCAGAGTATATATTTTAATAAATATGTTACCGGGTTATAGACAACAGCTCCCTGAAGGAACTTTGGCATAAGCAGTACGGGTATCAGACCGCCTGCAAGATATATGACAAGTATCGTGATGATAAATATCGTTCCGTTAATAAGATGCTCGGAGCTTATGAGCATTGAAAAGCTGAGCGTAAATACTGCTGAGAAAGCGGCTACCGGAATCATTGTCAGAAGTGACAACGGATCAGGTCCTGTCTTACCGATAAGGAGCAGTGTAAATATCAGAAGATATACCATATAGAGAAGGAAAGTTCCGCAGATTGCTCTTGATAAGAAGAGTCTGAGTGCTCCTGTTCCTTCCTTCTTCTGACGCAGTATAAAGGCCTTGTTGTAGCTTTTATAAAATGACGTGATCTGGAAGCACATCAGAGTAAGTATTATCAGTATAAAGCTTGCTGTGAGTGTTTCACGGAGATTATGCGAAGATGAAGAGTTGATCGTCTTTACGTCGAAAAGCTGCAGTCTTGAAGCAACATATGTAAGATTTCTTGAGTCAAGATCGGTAGAGATCTTATAGCGTGTATCCTTATCGTCTATGACCTTTTCGATGGAGCTGTAATAAGCCTGAAATGATGACTGCGCCGTTCCGAGAAGATTTGACGCAAGGACTATCATATCATTTACAAGGTGCTCCTCAAGGCTGACATTTGGTCCGAATATTATCTCAATCTGTGGATTATCACCAGTATAAAGACCGTTTATAAAATTCTCGGGGATAACGATAAAGGCGGTAACTTCGCCGTTTTTAACCTTATTCTTTCCTTCCTCGATGCTGTCCACAGGAACTATATTTGCGGTTTCCTTGATACTGTCCATATTGGTTGCAAAATTAATAGCCATCTGGTTGTAGCTGTTATCATTTGGCATATAAAGGGCGATATGCACGGAAGCAAATGATTTCTTACTGTATATAAGGTCTTCCGAATAGAAGAGGAGCATTCCTGCGACACACGCAAAAATAAGAGCAGTTATAAATATACCCGGAATGATCCGGACTGCTCTTTTTATATCAGCTTTTAATAATCTGAAAAAACTACTCTTCATTTGAGAGACAACCCCTTAATATATCTACAAAGCCTGCCGGTTCATCCGGTCTGAGAGGCCTAACTCTGCCGTTATCCAAGAAGAGGATCTTATCGCATGCCCTGAGGACGGTATCCTCATGGGAAGCTATGATAATGATTCCTCCGGCCCTTCTGAAAGAAAGGATATATTCCATAATGTCAAATCTTGCAACCATATCGAGAGCTGAAAAAGGCTCATCCATCAGAAGCACGCTTGGATGATTGATCAGTATCGAGGTGAGTGCAAGTCTTTTTTTCATACCTCCCGACATACTGTTTACTCTGACTGAAGCAAAGTCAGAAACTCCGAGTATTGAAAGCGGAGGAGTGCTGATGGTAGCCATGATCTCCTCGGTATTCATAGGAGTCCAAATCTTCAGGTTATCGATGCCGGAAAGCTCATCTATCAGAGGGTTTTCCTGAGTTGCATAACCGAAGCGCTTTTTATATTCGGCAGGATCCTTAGAAAGCGAAAGGTCATCAAGAGTAACCTCTCCGCTGTCAGGCTTTTTAACGCCTGCGATAGCCGAAAGAAGGGTTGATTTACCTGAACCGTTTGCACCGAGAAGGCCGACTACGGTTCCGGGTTCAACCTGGAATGTTGCATTTTTTATAACACTTTTTTTCTTATAGCTGAGTGAAAGATCTGAGATTTTTAACATAGAATGATTCCTTATTTATATATCCTCCTCGATTACCTGCAACTCCAGATAATCGAAATCTATTGCCTCTACAAAATTGTCAGAATTAAAGCGAGTCTTTGCATGCTTTATAAAATCATTCTGATTGGACTTAAGCCATATAGGCCTGCTGAGATCAAATTCGTAGCAGATGTCGTCCAGAGCCTTATAAACCTTTTTGGTTCTGCTCATTTCCGGATCGTAGATCTCGATCACAGTATCACGCATCATATGATTATCCTTAAAAAGCTTACCCCAGATCCTGAACATTTCTAACCTCCGGATGAATTTGATCATGCTTACATTTTACGTTTTTTTATGGCTATATGCAAGGAAAAACGCCAAATAAATTATATACGGTTCCTCAAACAGAGAAAGCTATGGTAAAATGTGAAAAGATTTATTATTTTTTTTCAATAAAATGAAACAAAGGAAACACATTTTTATCACAAATATGCTTTACAATATGCATCAGATTAAACAAATAAGGAGATGGTTTCATGAGAAACGAATTTGGCATGGATACAGACGGTGATGAAAATCTTAACCTTCTTGGACAGGGCAGTATGAACAGCATGGCAGGAAACGGTTACTACAATGAAACATACAGTGAGCAGACAGGAAATCAGTACAGTAGTAATTCTTCCGTACAAGGTGGAAGATACATGCCGGGATATATGACAGGCATGCAGGACTATAACAGACAGAGAACTCAGGAAAGCGCCGGATATGTAAAGAGCGGTCTTGTATATAATGACGGTTCATCTTACGGACAGGCTGACAAGGCTGAGGCACAGCCTGAAAAGGTAATGATACATAGAGAGAAGCCGCATGAAGAGCCTAAGAAGGAAGAAGCAGCAGAAAAGCCAAGGACAAGGAAAAAGAAGAGATTCAGTTTTGCAAAGCTTATAGCAGCGGCTCTTATATTTGGTATAGTATCGGGAAGTTCATTTTACGGAGTGAACTACCTGCTTGGTAAAGGCAAAGGAGGAAATGTATCCTCAAGCAGTAAATCAGACAATGTAGTCGCAAAGACGATGTCGGATACAGGAAATACAAAAACAACGCTTGATTATGATGTAGCTAAGATAGTAGCGGATTCAAGCTCTTTCATAGTATCGATCACAACAACATCAACCACTACATATCAGTATTATTTCCAGTCTATCGAGCGTGAGACTCCGGGAGCAGGTTCCGGAATCATTATCGGCAAGAATGACAAGCAGCTTTTCATAGCTACAAACTATCACGTTATTAAGGGAGCAAATTCCATTAATATCGGATTTATAGATGACGAAGTAGTTAAGGCAACGGTTAAGGGCTATGATTCAGAGGCAGACGTTGCAGTAGTAGCAGTAAACTTTGATGACATGAAGGAATCAACCTCACAGGCTATCTCAATAGCAGCAGTTGGTGATTCTGATGCACTAGTTGTAGGCGAGCCGGTTGTAGCGATCGGAAATGCACTTGGTTACGGACAGTCAGTTACAGTTGGATATATAAGCGCTCTTGACAGAAAGGTTGAAGGATACGAAGGCTCTTATATCCAGACAGATGCAGCTATCAATCCTGGCAACAGCGGCGGTGCCCTTATCAATTCAAAGGGACAGGTAGTAGGTATCAATTCTGCAAAGTATGTAGACAGTACTGTTGAAGGAATGGGCTTCTCTATTCCAAGTACAAGAGCTATGCAGATCATTGAGAATATCATCAGCGGAAAGAATGGAAAGACCTATCTTGGTATATCCGGAGCTGATATCAGCAAGGAGTATTCACAGATATACGGATTCCCGACAGGAATATATGTAAAGAACGTAGAAGGCGGCTCTCCTGCAGAAGCAGCTGGCCTCCATTCAGGTGATATAATTGTTGAATTTAACGGAGAAGAAGTTTATACTGTAGAAGATCTCAGCCGCATCCTTTCAAAGATGAATGAGGGTGACAAGGTTAAGATCAAAGCATATCGTGCAGACGATATGGGCAATTATGAGAAAGTAGAGTTTAATGCGGAACTGGGCTTCACAGTTACGAATTAAACCGGAGATAATATGTATAAGCTTATTACAACTGACGGAAAAGCAAAAAGAGGTGTTTTCTCAACTCCACACGGAGATATACAGACACCGGTATTTATGAATGTAGGGACAGCCGCGGCAATTAAAGGTGCCGTGGCTACCTCTGATTTAGAGACTATTGATACACAGGTAATGCTGTGCAATACCTATCATCTTCATGTAAGACCGGGAGATGAGATAGTAAAAAAACTTGGTGGTTTACATAAGTTTACGGTCTGGAACAAACCTATCCTTACGGATTCGGGCGGATTTCAGGTCTATTCACTGGCGAAGCTGAGAAATATCAAGGAAGAAGGCGTAACCTTCAATTCTCACATTGACGGCCGGAAGATATTCATGGGACCTGAAGAGAGTATGACTATTCAGTCTAATCTTGCATCAACTATAGCGATGGCATTTGATGAATGTCCTCCTGCCAAGGCAGAGAAGAGTTATATTAAGAATTCGGTTGAGAGAACCTACAGATGGCTCATCAGATGCAGAGATAAAATGAATGAGTTAAATAGTATGGAGGACACCATTAACAAAGAACAGATGCTTTTCGGCATCAATCAGGGCGGTGTCATTGATGAGATACGTATCGATCATGCAAAAAGGATCAGCGAGCTTGATCTTCCGGGCTATGCGATAGGCGGACTTGCCGTTGGAGAGAGCCATGAGGAAATGTACCACATCCTGGATGTGACCGTTCCTTATCTTCCGAAGGATAAGCCTACTTATCTAATGGGAGTCGGTACTCCGGCAAATATACTTGAAGCAGTAGAAAGAGGCGTGGATTTCTTTGACTGCGTGTATCCGACCAGAAACGGAAGACACGGACAGCTTTATACCAACAGGGGCAAGCTGAATATCAAGAACAAGCAGTACGAGCTGGATGAAAGACCTATAGCAGAGGATTGCGGATGCCCTGTATGCAGGAGATACACAAGAGCATATATCAGACACCTGATGAAGGCGGACGAAATGCTTGGAATGAGATTTTGTGTCTTGCATAATCTTTACTTTTATAATAATATGTTGAGAGAAATCAGAGAAGCCATTGAAGAAGGCAGATTTAGTGAGTATAAGAAGATGCGTCTTGAAGGCTTTAATGAGAATAATATAATGAAGGAGTCATAAAATGTATTTTAATCAAGCAATCTTATTGGCAGAGGATTCAGCGAACACACAGAATGCAGGAGGCATGGGAATTGTAGGTATCCTTCTGTATCTTGTATTTTTCATTGGTCTTATGTATTTCTTACTTATCAGACCACAGAAGAAGCAGACCAAAAAGCAGCAGGAGGTTATGAATTCTGTAGAACCTGGTGACAGCATCATGACAACAAGCGGATTTTACGGAACAATCCTTGACGTAGTTGATGATACAACAGTTATAGTTGAATTCGGAAATAATAAAAACTGCAGAATCCCAATGCATAAGAGGGCTATTGCTGAGGTCGAGAAGGCAGGTACAGCTGAAGTATCTGACGAAGAAAGCGATAAGTAATTAGTATTTTGCGGCTCGATACAGTTATTGCTGTATCGGGCTTTTTTAAGGAGAAAAGAATTGAGAAAGCTTATTAAAAAAGGTTTTGCGATAGGCCTTTCGGCAATGCTGATAGGGGCTTCATTTACAGCCTGCGGAAATGATGACGGCGGAAGTAATTCTACCAGTCTTGTGATAGAACAGAAAACAGAGACCTCATCCACTGAGGAGACTGATCCGGTAAATGATCCTGTATCAACGCCGGGAGATGCTACCAGCAGCGATGCCACAGTAAAAAGCCTTGTAGGTTATTATCAGGGCAATGATTATATAAATGAGATCGCAGGATTTAAATTCTCGGTAGATAATATCAACTGGAGATTCTACAGTGCAGAGGAAGTCGCTTCAGCTACAGGTATAGAGGAGAGCGAGATAAAGGATCTCTGGGAAGGACGCAAGTCTCCTTATGATCAGAGCCAGTCCTTCTGTACGATAGCCGGCAACAAGAATACCGGATCAAATATCATTATCAGCTATTATTATGTTTCTTCGGAAATAAATAAAAATACCACGGCGGAGTATTATCTGAGTGTTGCAGCAAAGCAGTATGAGGGCGCAAAGGTACAGAACATAAGCTTTATGGGCAAGGAATACAGCGCACTTGTGATCCCTTCAGAGGAGGGAGCAGCATTCCAGCAGATACGATATGCCATTAAAGAGAGAGGACTCATTATTGTAATATCATTTACCATCGGAGGTAAGGATAATATAGATTTGCTTGAGTCGATGTTTAAGCCGCTTGACTGATTGATGGCTTAAGAGGAGCAGAAAATGGTTCGTAAGGTAAATAAAAGATATAAAGGTCTTGTGCTCGCAGCACTTATGGGCATTTCGCTCTTTACCGGCGGATGCGGCAAGAGTGATGGTGACGGTACTGATACAGCTGGGGAGGAAACGACATCAGAGGTTTCCTCTGAGGAAGCAACATCCGAGTTTGATGAGTCGTCTGTCGTAAATACCATGACCAAGAAGTACAAGAGAGGAAGAGCTGACGGAAATACATATAAAAATGAATTCTTCAGCATCGGATGCGTACTTGATGATCAGTGGAAGATCTACAGTGATGCAGAGATAGATGAGATAAACCAGTTTCAGGAAGGTGCGGCTACTGACGAAAATGTAGCGGCAGTCCTTGAGCAGAGTTATCTTCTTGATATGGCAGCGGCAAGATATGACGGAAATGCTAATATCAGCATTATCGTGCAGAATAAAGGAAATGTCAGGATCACTGAGGATGAATTCACAAAGTCAGGACTCGGTACTGCCACATCTGTAATGGAGCAGAGCGGTTATACTGATACAGATGCCGAGATCGGGAAGGTGAATTTCTGCGGCAGGGAGAGGACAGTTATAAATATCAAAGCCAAGACTCAGGATAAAGATGTTTATGAAAAACAGCTGTCAATGATCAACGGTTCTTACGTTATAGTCATCACCTTCAGAGCGTTTGATGAGAAGGATTTAGATGCGGCTGTTAAGGCCTTCAGCATTTTAAAATGATGATGTAAAAAAATGATATTTCAGTTGCCACAGAGCGGTATTTTGGGGTAAAATAAAGCTGTCGGGGGATATGTTTTATAGTAGAATTAATTACATCTTTTTATGGGGAGGATATAATGGAAAAATTACACACAAGTACTAATGACAAAAATGTAGATATCAGAAAAGCAGCCATTATCGGATGCGGCTTTGTAGGTTCATCAACCGCATTTGCACTTATGGAGAGCGGACTTTTCTCAGAGATAGTTCTTATTGACGTAGATCACAGCAGGGCAGAGGGTGAGGCTATGGATATCAGCCATGGTATTCCTTTCGTTAAGCCTATGAAAATCTATGCAGGTGATTATGATGATATCGTTGATGCATCAATAATCATCATTACAGCAGGAGCTGCACAGAAACCGGGCGAGACAAGACTTCAGCTTGTTCAGAAGAATGTAGGAATTTTCAAGACCATCATTCCTGAGATCAGCAAGAGAAAATGCGAAGGCGTTCTGCTTATCGTTTCTAATCCGGTTGATATTCTTACTTATGTTGCACAGAAGCTTTCAGGCTTCCCTGTAAACAGAGTTATCGGTTCAGGTACAGTTCTTGATACTGCAAGACTTAAATCAATGCTTTCAGAGCATCTTGATGTAGATAACCGTACAGTACATGCCTTCATCATCGGAGAGCATGGCGACAGCGAGCTTGCTGCATGGAGCAGTGCTGCAGTTTCAGGTGTTCCTCTTTCAAAGTTCTGTGAGATGAGAGGACATTTCAACCATGATGAATCAGAGAGACATATTCAGGAAATGGTTAAGAACAGTGCATATGAGATCATCGAGCGTAAGAAGGCTACATATTACGGCGTTGCTATGGCTGTAAGAAGAATATGCGAGGCTATTGCAAGAGACGAGAAGTCAATCCTTTCAGTTTCAAGCCTTATGCAGGGACAGTATGGTCTTAGGGATATCTGCCTTTCAATGCCTACTATAGTCGGAGCAGACGGTGTTGAGGAGAAGGTGCCTATCTCACTTGATGAGGATGAGATCACAAAGCTCATGGCTTCAGCTCAGGCACTTAAAGAGATCGCTGCAGAGCTTGACCTTTCACTTCCGGAAGTTGAATCAGGCGCAGACGGAAATGAAGAATAGTTATATTACAGTGTAAATTTATAAGGAATCACTGGTCTTATGATTGGTGATTCCTATTTCATTATATAAATAACATGATTGGAGAAGCTTAAAGATGAAATTTGTATCGTGGAATGTAAATGGTATAAGAGCCTGCGCCGGGAAAGGCTTTATGGATTTTTTTAATGAGGCGGACGCCGACATTTTCTGCATTCAGGAGAGCAAGATGCAGGAGGGACAGCTGAAGCTTGAAATGCCGGGATATAAACAGATATGGTACTCTGCTGACAAGAAGGGCTATTCGGGTACAGCTGTTTTTACCAGACTTGAGCCTGTTTCGGTATCAAAGGGCATGGGAATAGATATCCATGATCATGAAGGAAGGCTTATCTGCCTTGATATGGGCAGCTTCTTTTTCATAACGGTTTATGTTCCGAATGCACAGACTGAATTAAAGAGACTGGATTACAGAATGAAGTGGGAGGATGATTTCAGAAACTATGTCGGCGAACTGAAGAAGCAGAAGCCGGTCGTAATCTGCGGCGATATGAACGTTGCGCATAATGAGATAGATATCAAGAACCCTGATGCAAATCACAAGAATCCGGGCTTCTCGGATGAGGAGAGAGGCAAGATGACCGAGCTTCTCGGCTCCGGTTTTATCGACAGCTTCAGATATAAATATCCGGATGCAAAGGATGAATATTCGTGGTGGTCATACCGCATGAAGGCCAGAGAGAGAAATGTCGGCTGGCGTATCGACTATTTCCTTGTATCGGAGGATGCTAAAGATAAAATCGTCGAAGCAAATATCAGACAGGACATTTTAGGCTCGGATCACTGTCCGGTTGAACTTGTTATAGATCTTTGATGACAAGTCATCTGTCATCTGCTACAATAATCTTATAATTTATTGTAACATAAGTTGACAGCAGAGTTATACCAAAATGGGGGGAGTTAATATGGAACAGACAATGAAAAAGATAGGTAAGGAAATGAGCATTTACATGAGCATTGCAATGAGCTTATTTCTTTCACTTACAGGAACACTGACATCGGGACATTTTACTATCCCGGGATTTATCATCAGCTTTCTCATAAGCACGGTGATAAGTATGATCATAGGACTTATCGTTCCTATGGGTAAGGTTAATAATTCAGTAGAGAGAAAGCTCGGACTTGAGCAGGGCAGTATGAAAGCAAGATGTATCGACAGCCTTATATCAGACCTGATATATACGCCGATCATGACACTCTGTATGGTAAGCTTCGCATACATGATGGCTATGAAGCAGAGCGACGGACATGCGGACATACCATTTGTACCGATGTTCCTCAAGTCTCTCATAATCTGCCTTATTGTAGGCTACATACTTATATTCATTATCCAGCCAATGCTTATGAATATGCTTTTCAAGAAGTACAAGGTTGGAAGATACAGCGAAGGAAGACCCGGCGCACCGGGACCTGGCGCTCCAGGCAGACCATAATACTAATAATACTTATAAAAAAGGCTCGGATAGTTTAATCCGAGCCTTAAGTTTTGTTCGTCCAAATCTGTGTACATGTGTTTTCTCGAATCATCTCGCGAACGGTGCGGTATCTCTTTTATCTATGTCGTAATGTAAAAAGGGCATGGGTGCATATATTTCGAAGCATTGCGGGATTTGCGTAAAATCAAAGAAATCATGGTTTATGATTTTCCAAGATTGCTGAAATGTTTGAGCGAAGCGAGTTTTGAAGCAATCTTAGGAAAATCTAAAGCTGATTTCTATTGATTTAGCAAATCTTAGCACGTTGAGAAATATATGTATCCATGCCCTGGATATTTATGACATATTTATTAGCCCTTGTACTTTCTTACGATGAGGCTTGCATTCTGTCCTCCAAATCCGAAAGCATTGCACATTGCAGTATTAACAACTGAATGTCTTGCTGCATTTGGAACAAAATCAAGATCGCAGTCAGGATCAGGATTGATCTGGTTAAGAGTAGGAGGGAGGATGTCTTCCTCAACAGCCTTAACACAAGCTATAGTCTCTGTTACGCCGCCTGCACCCATAAGATGTCCTGTAGCACCCTTTGTAGATGAAACTGCAAGCTTATATGCATGCTCTCCGAAGAGAGTCTTGATAGCCTTAACCTCGATAACATCACCCTTAGGAGTAGATGTACCGTGTGCATTTATATAATCAATCTCTTCAGGCTTAATACCTGCAACCTGAAGTGAATGCTCCATACAGAAGATAGCGCCGATTCCGTCCGGATGAGGGCTTGTTACATGGAAGCCGTCAGTACTGTTTGCATAACCGATAAGCTCTGCGTGGATCTTTGCGTTTCTTGCCTTGGCAACTGATTCCTTCTCAAGAATGATAGCGCCGCCGCCTTCACCCATGACAAAACCATTTCTGTCAGCGTCAAATGGACGGCTTGCGGTTGCAGGATCGTCATTTCTCTGTGAAAGAGCATGAGTTCCTGAAAGACCAAGGATAGTGAGAGGGCAGGTTGCTGCCTCGCCGCCTACACATATTACTGCATCTGCGAGATCCTGCTTTATGAGCATAGCTCCCATTGAGATGGTATCAAGTCCAGATGAACAAGCTGTTGAAACTGTAAAGCTTGGACCATGAAGTCCCTTGGCGATAGCTATCTGTGCTGCACCGATATTTCCAATTATCTTAGTGATAAAACGTGGGTTGGTCTTGCTATGCTCGCCTGTTGCGATACCTCTCTGGGTTTCTGCAACATCTGTGATTCCGGCAAATACTGTACCGAAAACAATACCGATCCTTTCAGGAGTGATCACAGGATTCTCAGCTAAGGTGTCGATTCCTGCGTCCTTCATAGCCTCGTCTGCAGCGACATATCCGTACTGCATAAATGGCTCCATTTCTCTTGCAAGCTTCTTGTCCATATATGAAGCTGCATCAAAATCCTTAACCGTTGCTGCAATCTTAACAGGGAGGTCAGTAGTATCGAAGCTGTCGATCTCTGTTACACCTGTCTTGCCGTCAATAAGTGCCTTCCAGTATTCCTCTACGCCGATTCCTATTGGTGTTACAGCGCCCATACCGGTAATTACTATACTGCCATCATTATTCTTTTCCATCTTTGTTTTCTTCCTTATTCCAATCGTTCTCTTTAATCTCGGCACGGCGTACCTTGCCGCTTGAGGTCTTTGGTAATGTTTTGACGAATTCTATCACCTTTGGCCTTTTGTAGGATGCCAGATTACTTCTGAGGAATTTCATTACCTCTTTTTTCAGTATATCGGTTGCTTCAATACCATCTGTAAGTACTATGGATGCTTTGATTGCCTGGCCTCTTATCTTATCAGGAATAGAGGTTACGGCACACTCCAGAACATATGGCAGCTTCATGATCTCATTCTCGATTTCGAATGGTCCTACTCTGAAGCCGGCAGACTTGATCAGGTCGTCAACCCTACCAACATACCACAAATAATTGTCCTTGTCCATATATGCTGTATCACCTGTGTGATAAAATCCATCATGCCATGAAGCATTTGTCTTCTCTTCATCATAGTAATAACCCATGAAAAGACCATTTGGAATCTTCTCAGAAGTCTTGATGACAATCTCACCGACCTCACCTACAGCACAGAAATTTCCGTCCGGCTTCATGATCCTTATATCATAGAGAGGGCTTGCCTTACCCATTGATCCCGGACGAGGCTCCATACCCGTAAGAGTACCGGTTACAAGAGTTGTCTCAGTCTGTCCGAAGCCTTCCATGATCTTAAGTCCTGTTGCATTATAGAATTTATTAAATATTTCAGGATTGAGTGCTTCACCGGCAGTAGTAACATTTTTAAGCGATGAGAGATTGTAGCTGGTAAGATCGGTGTGTACAAGCACTCTGTAAACCGTAGGAGGTGCACAGAAGGTTGTAATCTTATACTTCTCGAGCATAGCCAGTATCTCTTTGGAGAAGAATTCATCATAATCATATGTGAAGATAGGAGCTTCACAGAGCCACTGTCCGTAGAGCTTACCCCACATTGCCTTGCCCCAGCCGGTATCACTTATAGCAAAATGAATTCCGTCAGGATCTACCTGATGCCAGTATCTTGCTGTGATATAATGACCGAGAGGGTAGGTGAAGGAGTGAGCAGCAATCTTCGGATAAGATGTTGTACCCGAGGTAAAGAACATCAGAGCAAGATCGTCGCCGCCTGCTGCATTTGCAGGTCTCTGGAATTCTCTTGAGAAATATTTGATCTCTCTGTTGTAGCTGTTCCAGCCCGGCTTAATGCCGCCGACAAGTACCTTTGCCTTGATTCCGTCATAAGAACGGAGGGCTTTATCAATCTCCTTTGAAACCTCGCCGTCAGAGGTTGCGATTACTGCATCGACCCTTGCGGCACGGAAACGATATTCAAAATCCTTTTTAACAAGAAGAAATGAAGCAGGGATCACTACCGCACCGATCTTGTGAAGTGCGATTACCGTGAACCAGAACTGATAGTGTCTCTTAAGTACGACAAGAACCTTGTCACCCTTCTTGATGCCCAGAAACTGAAGATAATTGGCAGTACGGGAAGAGTAGTCCATCATATCCTTAAATGTGATATTTCTTTCTCTGCCATCCTTTGAGATATGGAGCATTGCTGTCTTGGTCGGGCATTTCTTACCCAGAGCATCAACCACATCATATGCAAAATTAAAGTTTTCAGTATTGTGGAAAGCAATTTCTGTCGGGGTTCCATTCTGGTCTGTAGCACAAGATATATATTTTCCTGCAACACCTTCAACAGGTGATAATTCTAAGTCTGACATTTGAATCTCCTTATGAAAACCGTATGTGGTTTTCAATATAATTACATGTAGTTTTAAAAACTACGTACAATAAAAACCACGTTTAATGTTATTATCATTTTACCAATATGTCAAGGCTAAAAAGCGTGTAAAATGTGATAAAAATATTAAATATTTTCAGCGGTTCAAAACAGGTAAAATCAAGTTGACAAATCCTACTATCTTACTATAATAGTTGATAGTTAAATTATTTTAATTAAAAATATTTAACTAATTATCATTTCTATCATTTAATCAACAGACGTAAAGGAGAAAAGAAGATGTTTGAAGAAGTAAAGAGCGTTATCATTGATGTTTTAGGAGTAAGTGAGGATGAGGTTACACCTGAGGCAAGTCTTACAGATGACCTTGGCGCAGATTCACTTGATGCAGTAGAAATCGGAAACAGCATTGAAGAGAAGACAGGCGTTGCTATTTCAGATGAGGACCTTCCTACACTTAAGACAGTACAGGATATTGTTGATTACGTAGAGGCTCACAAATAAGTAATATTTACTGAGTATGGAGTGAAAAGATGGGTATATTTGGTAGAAGAAAGATTAATGAGAGATTTTCTGATTCAGCTGAATCTTATAATGAAGAGAAGGCTGCCAGAAAGTTCAGAGTCATAAAGAAAGACTCTCACGTTGGTGATGATACTGTTAATCTTGAGGCTGCTATCGATCAGGTAAGCTATGCACCTGAGAAATATACTTCCGTTCCTTCAGAGGCCGATAAAGCAATTACTGTAACATGCAATGGATGTAATTCAGAGATTCCGATCATTACCATGAGACGGAATCTCTATGTATGTCCAAACTGTGGTAAGCATCTTAAAATATCCGCCAGAAGAAGAATGAGAAATGTAGTGGATCCGGGAACCTTCAGAAAGCTGAAGATCAATATTCCTCAGGTTAATCCGCTTGACTACCCTGAATATGATGAAAAGATAACACAGCTTAAAGAGAAGACAGGACTTGATGAGGGTGTTCTCACAGGAGTTGGAGAGATCGAGGGCGAAAAGGCCGTTATCGCAGTTATGGGTAGCGAATTTCTTATGGGAAGCATGGGAATAGCAGTTGGTGAAATGATCACGAATTCATTTGAGGTTGCTGACAAACTTAAGCTGCCTCTTATCATATTTACAGCCAGCGGCGGCGCACGTATGCAGGAGGGAATCCTTTCTCTTATGCAGATGGCTAAGACAAGTGCTGCTGCAAAAAGATTCAGCGAGCATGGAGGACTTTACATCTCATGCCTTACACATCCTACAACAGGTGGTGTAAGCGCAAGCTTTGCAACGCTTGCTGATATTACGCTCGCAGAGCCTGATGCACTTATAGGCTTCGCAGGTCCGAGAGTTATCGAACAGACCATCGGACAGAAGCTGCCGGAAGGCTTCCAGAGAGCAGAGTATCTTGAGACTCATGGATTTGTTGATAAGATCGTTGAGAGAAAGGATATGAGAGCAGTACTTGCTCACATCCTTCGTCTGCATTCAAAGAAGAGGAGAGGAAAATGATAAGAGATATCGATGAAAAGCTCACAGAGCTTGAAGCAGCCCTCCAGACAGAACAGGATGCTGAAAAACTCAGCGAGATGAAGAAAGAAGTAAAGGTGCTCCTCGCACAGTCCGCTAATCTCAGCGCACATGACAGAGTGTACCTTGCAAGACACAGAAAGAGACCAAAGGTTGATGATTATATAAATGCCATTTTTGATGATTTCTTCGAACAGAAGGGAGATTATCTTGGCAAAGAGGATAAGAGCATTTACGGTGGTATTGCCCTTTTCCATGATATTCCGGTTACTGTAATAGGACACCGTAAGGGAAGAAATATTACTGAGAGCATGGAATACAATTTCGGTATGCCTGAGCCGGAAGGCTATCGTAAGGCACTTCGTCTTATGAAGCAGGCTGAGAAGTTCAACAGACCGATCATAACATTTATTGATACACCGGGTGCATATCCGGGACTTGAAGCAGAACAGCACGGACAGAGCCAGGCTATCTCTCAGAATCTTGCTGAGATGAGTGCATTAAAGGTTCCTGTCATCGCTATCGTTACAGGTGAGGGTTCCAGCGGCGGCGCTCTTGCAATCGGAGTAGCAAATCGTGTTTATATGCTTGAAAATGCAGTATATTCAGTGCTTTCACCTGAGGGCTTCGCATCCATCCTCTGGAAGGATTCGGCAAGAAGTGCTGAGGCATGTGAGCTTATGAAGCTTACCGCGCAGGATCTTTATTCATTTGGAGTTATAGATGGTATCATTCCTGAACCTCCATGTGGAGCACATCATGATCCGGATGCGGTTTATACAGCAATCGATCATATGATAGTTTCTGAATTCAATAAGCTTAAGAAGATGTCCGGTTCGGATTATGCAAAGCAGAGATATGAGAAGTTCAGAAATATCGACAAGGCAGTTCTCGGACAGGCCGGTAAATAAGAGGAGAAGATTAAAATGATGTTAAATGAGATGCTGGGCATTAAGTATCCTATCATCCAGGGTGGTATGGCAAATATTGCAACAGGTAAATTTGCAGCTACTGTTTCAAATGCAGGAGGACTTGGCCTTATAGCAACAGGCGGACTTGATGCCGCAAAACTTGAGAAGGAGATAGCTGATGCAAGAAGCATGACAGATAAGCCTTTCGGTGTAAACCTCATGCTCATGAATCCTGATGCGGATAATATTGCAGACCTTCTCTACAGAGAAAAGATAAGCCTTATCACAACAGGTGCCGGTATGCCGGGTAAATATATGGATAAGTGGAAGGAAGCAGGCGCAAAGGTTATGCCTGTAGTTGCTTCTACTGCACTTGCAGAGCGTGTTGAGAAGCAGGGCGCTGATGCTGTTATAGCAGAAGGCGGCGAGAGCGGCGGACATGTCGGAGACATGACTACTATGGCTCTTGTTCCTCAGGTTATTGACAGTGTTAATATTCCTGTTATCGCCGCAGGCGGTATCGCTGACGGAAGACAGTTCGCAGCAGCACTTTCACTTGGCGCTGTAGGTATTCAGATAGGTACATGCCTTCTCGTAAGTGAGGAGTGCCCTATCCATGACAATTATAAGCAGGCACTTCTTAAGGCAAAGGATAACTCAACAGTAGTTACAGGACGTTCTCTTGATGCTCCTGTAAGAATCCTTAAGAATAAGATGGCAAGAGATTACCTTAAGCTTGAGAAGAATGCAGCTTCAAGAGAAGAGCTTGAGCAGATTACACTTGGCGGTCTTCGCCGTGCCGTATTTGACGGTGATATGAACACAGGTTCAGTTATGACCGGTCAGGTTTGCGGACAGCTTACTGAGATAAAGACAGTTGCTGAGATTCTTGACGGACTTATGGATGGTCTTAAGAAGGAACTTGAAAGATTAAAGAGTATTAATCTGTAGTATTTTTGAAAATTACAGAAGAACTTATAAAAATGATCCGGATCATATAATTTTATATGGTCCGGAATATTGAATAACAGAGGAAGATAGATGAAGATTGGTTTTTTATATGCAGGACAGGGCAGCCAGGCTGTTGGAATGGGTAAGGATCTTTATGATGAATATCCTGAATTCAAGGCAGTTATGGACAGCGTATCCCTTCCATTTGATGTTAAGGATATCTGCTTTAACGGACCTGCAGAGATTTTAAATGAGACAAAATACACTCAGCCATGTATGGTAGCTTTTGCAGTTGGCGTTACAAAGATACTTGCTGCAAGAGGTATTAAGCCTGATATGGCTGCAGGACTCAGCCTTGGTGAGTATTCTGCACTTAATGCTGCAGGAGTTCTCTCTGACAGCCAGGTTGTAGAGCTTGTTGCATTCAGAGGACAGTCTATGCAGGAAGCGGTTTCAGGAAGAGACTGCAAGATGATCGCCGTTCTCGGACTTGAGAGAGACAAGATCTATGAAGGCTGCAGAATGGTGGCAGAAGAATTTAAGGATAAGGAATTAAATGTAGCCGAGCCTGCAAACTTTAACTGCCCTGGTCAGATCACTGTTTCAGGTGATGCTGAGCCGGTTGACAGAGCTGCAGAGATATTCAAAGAGCTCGGAGCAAAGAGATGCGTAGCCGTTAAGGTAAGCGGTCCTTTCCATACATCACTTATGAAGCCGGCAGGAGACAAGCTTCGTGAGAGATTTAAGACAGAAAGCTTCGGCGAGATGCAGATTCCGGTCATTTTCAATGCAATCGGAAAGGAAAAGCCGGCTGATACTACTGTAGAAGAGCTTCTTGAGAAGCAGGTTCAGAGCAGTGTATTCTTCGAGGATACCATAAGATATATGGCAGAAAACGGAGTTGATACATTTGTTGAGATTGGACCTGGTAAGACACTCAGCAAGTTCGTTTCAAAGACACTGGCTGACGCTAAGGTTTACGGTGTTGAGAAGAAGGAAGATGTTGACGCACTTGTTCAGGCACTTGGACAGGCAGAGTAAGAGGACTGGATTATGGATTTAAAAGGAAAAACAGCGGTAGTTACAGGCGGAAGCAGAGGCATCGGAAGAGCTATATGCATTAAGCTCGCAAGCCTTGGAGCAAATGTAGTAACCTGCTATGCATCAAGCAGTACAGCAGCAGACGAGACAGTAAAGCTCTGTCAGGAGTACGGTGTTACAGCTGTTGCGGTTAAGGCTGACATTTCAGTTAAGGAAGATGTGGATAATCTTCTTGCAGAAGCACAGAAGATCACCGGAACTATAGAGATACTTGTAAATAATGCGGGAATTACAAGAGATAAGCTTGTTATCAGCATGAAGGATGAGGATTTTGATGATGTCATAAATACTAACCTTAAGGGTACATTTTATGCCATGAGAGCAGCTTCAAAGCTTATGATGAAGAAGCGTTACGGCCGTATAGTAAATATCAGCAGTGTTGTAGGTATTTACGGAAATGCCGGACAGATCAACTATTCCGCAAGTAAAGCAGGTGTTATAGGTATGACAAAGTCTCTTGCCAAGGAGCTTGGCGGAAGAGGAATAACCTGCAATGCAGTTGCACCTGGATTTATTTCTACAGATATGACAGCAGTTCTGCCTGAAGATACAAAGCAGAAGCTTGCTGCAAATATATCACTTAAGAGACTTGGAGAGCCTGAGGATGTTGCAAATGTAGTAGCATTCCTTGCGTCAGATTATTCATCATATGTTACAGGTCAGGTTATAGAGGTTTCCGGAGGCATGTACTAAAAGTATCTGTTTGACGGATTAGAAATACACACACATAGTGGACTGTTATTTTGGGAGTTCACGGCAATAAAGCGGAAGGAAAAAGTATTCATGAGAAGAGTAGTAATTACAGGAATGGGCACCATTAATCCGGTAGGCCACAACCTTGGAGAAACATGGGACAGCATCAAGAAGGGTGTCTGCGGTATTGATTTTATCAAGCAGATTGATACAACTCAGTTTAAGGTTAAGATCGCCGGTGAAGTAAAGGATTATGATCCTGAGAAGTATCTTGACAAGAAGGAAGCAAGGCGTATGGATAAGTATACGCAGTTTGCTATCATTGCTTCAAGAGAAGCATTTAAGGACAGCGGTATTAATACTGAGGATGAGGATGCATACAGATGCGGAACCATCATTTCCAGCGGTATCGGCGGACTTAAGACACTTGAGGCAGAATTTGTAAAGGGTGAGACAAGAGGTTTTGAGAAGATATCTCCTTTCTTCATCCCTATGAGCATTGCAAATATGGCTGCAGGTGAGATAGCTATCGAGATAGGCTTTAAGGGTGTTTGCGAGAGTATAGTTACAGCATGTGCCAGCGGAAGCAATGCAGTCGGAGAGGCTTTCCATTACATCCGTGATGATTATGCTGATGTTATGCTCTGCGGTGGTTCAGAGGCAGTTATCTGCAACATGGGCCTTGGCGGATTCACAGTTATGAAGGCACTTAATACAGGAAATGATCCTTCACGCGCTTCAATCCCATTTGACGCTGAAAGAGGCGGATTTGTTATGGGCGAAGGCGCAGGAATCCTTGTTCTTGAAGAGCTTGAGCATGCAAAGAAGAGAGGCGCTAAAATCTACGCTGAGCTTGTTGGTTACGGCGCAACATGTGATGCTCATCATATCACAGCTCCAGATCCTACAGGACAGGGCGCTGCAACATGTATGACAAAGGCAGTTAAGGATGCAGGTATTGAGCCTGAGAAGATTGATTATATAAATGCACACGGAACATCAACACATCTGAATGATGCCGGTGAGACAGCAGCTATCAAGATAGCATTTGGCGAGCATGCAAAGAAGCTTATGGTAAGCTCTACAAAGTCTATGACAGGCCACCTTCTCGGAGGAAGCGGCGCTCTTGAGGCTATTATCTGTTCAAAGGCACTTCAGGACAGCTTTGTTCCTGCAACAATCAATTATAAGAACCCTGATCCGGAATGTGACCTTGATATAGTGCCAAATGAAGGCAGAAATGTTGATATTAAGTACGCTGCATCAAATTCACTCGGATTTGGTGGACATAATGCATGTCTTGTCTTCAGAAAATGGGAAAATGAATAATATTTAAGTTTTGCTAAAATAGGAGGCATAAGACAGATGGAACTTTCATCTAATGAGATACAGAAGATTTTGCCGCATAGATATCCTATGCAGCTTGTAGATAAGATCATTGACTTTGAACCGGGCGTTTTCGCTGAAGGTATTAAATGCGTAACTGTAAATGAGCAGTTCTTCCTCGGACATTTTCCACAGGAGCATGTAATGCCGGGAGTTCTTATAATCGAAGCACTTGCACAGTGCGGAGCCGTTTGTATCCTTTCAATGGAACAGAACAAGGGAAAGATCGCTTTCTTCGGCGGCATTAAGAATGCAAGATTTAAGAAGCAGGTTAAGCCGGGTGACGTGCTTAATCTGAGATGCGAGATCACTTCCATGAGAGGTCCTATCGGATTTGGAAAGTGCGTCGCAAGAGTTGATGGCAAGGTTGCGGCAATGGCGGAGATTTCATTTGTAATAGGTGAAGACAAGGAGTAATATGGCAAATCCGTTATCAGAGGTCTATGGTAAATTCAGGGTCCATTATTACAGGGATGTTTTCCACAGGATACAGTCAAGAGAGCTTTCGCTTTCTACGGTTGAAGTATATTGTGTTGAGATCATTAAGACACTGAATAAACCAACTATAAATGAGTTCGCAAATTTTATAGGTATATCATCTCCGAATGCAACTTACAAGGTAAATTCACTTATACAGAAGGGGTATGTTGTCAAGGTTCAGTCCGAGACTGATAAAAGAGAGTATTACCTGGATGTTACCGATAAGTTCTACAAATACTGGAATTTAAGCGAAAAATACCTTGATATTGTTGAAGAAAGACTTGAGAAGAATCTGACGCAGGAAGAATTCGAGACATTTAACAGGATACTTAACAAGATCAGTGATGAAATGATGCCTGAGGTCGGTATTCCGAAGAGAGACTGATAAAATGAATAACAGCATTTACGGCAAATATGAAGAAGCTCTGAAATATGTTCTCGAGAAGGCTCAAAGCCTTCTCGAGGATTATGACAGAGCTTTCTTTGAAAATGAAAACGAACATATAATGGAAGGATATCCTTTAATGTGATCCTTCAGAAGGGATAGAAGAGAAAAAAGCTTGTATTATCCGGCTGTATACCTTATAATTTTATATGTGCGTAAATGATAAAAGGATGGATCATTACAATCCATCCTTTTACATTAGTGAAGGTTAAAAGTATTTATATGATTAAAGAAGATCCGAAAACCTTCTTTAACAGGGGGCTTGGTCATAAGCTTTATTACTAGCTTGAGTTCATTTTAACTATTTAATAATGAACAGTATATAAAAAAAGGAATTATTATATAAAATTTATGACCAATTTTTGTTTTTTTCATATTTATGGTGAATTATGGCAAAAATAGTTGATGAATGGACAGATATTCTGTTTCAAAAAAGAGAAAATGAAGAAAAGCATCCTGGATACGAAAGCGAGATGAGACTGTATGATCTTATCGCTGAAGGCCGTATCAAGGATATGCAGGAGTTTCGAAAGGGAGCTCCTCCTTCAGATGCAAAGGAGAGAGGCGTGCTTTCGGAGGATCCGGTAAGAAATTGCATGTATCATATGGTTGCTATGACGACTCTCATATCAAGAGTCTGCATAAGCCACGGTATAGAGCCGGAAATCGCATATGAGATGAGCGACATTTTTATAAGACGTGCCGATAAAGCGCGGAGTGTTGAAGAGATCAATGTTATCAGAGAAGAAATGATCATGGAATTTGCCCGCGAGATGAATAAGAGGAAGAAAGGCAGCGCAAAGTCAGCTCAGGTTATCATGTGCCTTGATTATATAAATGATCATCTTCACGAGAATATTACAGTTTCTGAACTTGCTGAACATGTAAATCTTACCGTTAAATACCTGTCAAAGCTGTTTAAGAAGGAAATGAACTGCTCGATAAATGAACATATCAGGGATCTTAAGGTTGAGGAAGCCAAGAGTCTTCTGAGATATTCCTATAAATCAAGTATTGAGATAGCGACTGATCTGGGCTTTACTTCTCACAGCTATTTTATCAGTGTGTTTAAGAAGGTCTCCGGAATGACACCGAGAGAATATAGAAATGAAAACTTCAGAAAAGTCAGAGAAAACGGCAGCAATACCGATTAAAATACTGAAATTTATTATAAAGATCGCAGTGATCATTTTGATCCTGTGCGTGCTTGCAACAATTGCCGTTAATTTAGTAATGATCATCAGAGAGAGGAAGAAAATCCTCAGTGTTAGTGAGATCCCGGAGGATTATGACTGTATCCTCGTTCTTGGCTGCAGTGTGAGACCGGATGGGACTCCAAGCAGTGTTCTCAGGGAACGCCTTGACAAGGCTATCGAGCTTTACAAGGAAAAGGGCGGAAAGATACTGATGAGTGGTGATCATCAGACCTTATATTACAATGAAGTCCGTGTTATGAAGGAATATGCGGTAAGTAAGGGCGTTCCTTCAGAAGACATTTTCCTGGATCATGCAGGTTATTCAACGTATGACAGCATTTACCGCGCAAAATATACCTTCGGCGTGAAGAAAATGGTCATAGTTACTACAAAGTATCATCTTTACAGAGCACTTTACCTTGCAGAGGTATTCGGGATCGATGCAAAGGGCATCGCTGCAAAGGATGTCAAAAGCGAAGTATTATACAATAATATGCGTGAGATATTCGCAAGAGACAAGGATTTCATATCCAGTATACTTAAGCCTCAGTCAGAGATAACCGGTGATAAGATATCTCTTGAAGGAAATGGCGACGATACTAACGAAAAATAAGAGGAAATATCATGGAATTTCAGGGACTTACTAAAAAGGAACAGGGAAAGTTTATCACAAGATATGATCTTCAGTATAAAACCTATGACGGTATGGAGAAGATTTATGAAATGATAAGCCGTGATAAGGATATAAAAAGCTTTGAGGAGCTTCATAACAGACCTGCCGATGCGGTTGTGCTTATAATGCACAGTGTAGACGGCGAAAGAATACTCATCAATAAGGAGTTCCGTCTGGCGCCGGGAGAGTGGGTTTATAATTTTCCGGCCGGACTTATTGATCCGGGCGAGGATTTTAAGACTGCCGCAGAGAGAGAGCTTCGTGAGGAAACAGGCCTTAGACTTGTCAGCATAGATGACGTGATCGGTGAAAGTTACAGTGCGGTCGGTTTTTCTAATGAGAAAAATGTCTGCGTTGTCGGCACCTGTGAAGGAGAGATAACCGGCAGCGATTCATCGCTTGAAGAGATAGAAGCCGGATGGTATACTAGAGAAGAAGTAAGAGAGCTGCTGAAGGATCAGAAATTTGCAGCCCGTACACAGGCATACTGTTATCTCTGGAGTAAAGAATAACTTTAGAAAGTATTTTAAACAGTCAGAAATGGCTGTTTATTAATGTAATGGAAGAGTAATATATTTCTATTGCATAAATCTTATAAAAGGATGTGGGAGAATGGAAAAAAAGAAAAATGGTAACCTAAAGTTTTTGATAGCACTGGTATGTGTTGTCATCATCATGACGGTTTCCGCAATATTTACTGACGCTGAGTCGGTTAAGGAATCGGCATGGTCCTTGCTTCCGCCGCTTATCGCTATCACACTTGCTCTTGTGACCAAAGAGGTTTACAGCTCACTTTTCATAGGTATAGTGAGTGGAGCGCTTCTGTATTCAGGCTTCAGCTTTGAAGGCACTGTCAATCATACCTTCAAGGATGGTGTGATATCAGTACTCTCTGATTCATACAATGTCGGAATACTTGTGTTCCTCGTAATCCTTGGAACCATGGTTCAGCTTATGAACAGAGCCGGTGGTTCTGCAGCATTTGGTGAATGGGCAGGAAAGCATATAAAGACAAGAGTAGGCGCTCAGCTTGCAACAATCGTTCTGGGCGTACTCATATTCATCGATGACTATTTCAACTGCCTTACAGTAGGAAGCGTTATGAGACCTGTAACAGATAAGCATCAGGTTTCAAGAGCAAAGCTTGCATATCTTATTGATGCAACTGCAGCTCCTATATGTATCATCGCACCTATTTCATCCTGGGCAGCGGCTGTTTCCGGATTTGTTAAGGGAGAGAACGGACTCAAGCTTTTCATAAGCTCAATTCCATACAATTATTATGCAATACTTACCGTCATTATGATGATTTCTCTTACAGTAATGAAGGCTGACTTCGGCCCGATGGGAAGACATGAGAAGAATGCTCTTAAGGGAGATATTTATACTACTCCGGACAGACCGTATGAAAATACAGCCACCGAGGCAGTAAATACAAGAGGTAAGGTTATAGATCTTATAATTCCTATCTTTTCACTTATTGTATGCTGCGTTATCGGTATGATCTACACAGGCGGTTTCTTTGATGGCGGAATCAGTTTTATCGATGCATTTGCAAACAGTGATGCATCTGTAGGACTTGTTTATGGTTCGTTCTTCGCTATCGTGTTAACAGTGATCCTTTATCTGGTAAGAAATGTACTGAGCTTCAAGGAATGTATGGACTGCCTTTCAGACGGATTTAAGGCCATGGTACCGGCTATACTTATCCTGACCTTCGCATGGTCGCTTAAGGCAATGACTGACAGCCTTGGTGCAAAGGAATTTGTTGCAGGACTTATATCAAGTGATTCAGCAAGTGATCTGATGAACTTCCTTCCGGTGATCATTTTCCTTATCGCATGCTTCCTGTCATTTGCAACAGGTACTTCATGGGGAACCTTCGGTATACTTATTCCGATAGTTGTTGATGCATTTAACGGTAAGGACAGAGGCCTTATGATCATCGCAATCTCTGCATGTATGGCAGGTGCGGTTTGCGGAGATCACTGTTCACCAATCTCAGATACAACTATCATGGCCTCTGCGGGTGCGCAGTGTAATCATGTAAACCATGTATCGACTCAGCTTCCGTATGCGATAGTTGCTGCAGCAGCATCAGCACTGACCTTCCTTATCGCAGGATTTGTCAGAAATGCAGTTATCAGCTTACTCGCAGGAATCGTGATAATGGTTGTATTTATCGTGATCATCAAGGCATTGACCAACCGTAAGTCACCATTTGAAGAAGAGAAAGAATAATCTATACGGTACTGTGATGTAGAATATAATTAAGAATAATACCGGATACACATTCTGAATAATGTTAAAGCATAAAAACAGGCGGCGGATCATAACAATCCGTCGCCTGTTTTTTAATTTACTGTATCCGGCTGTTCAGTGGTGATTTCATTAGCTTTTTTACCCGGCAGCTTTACCTCGGCGATAAGAACTGCTGTAAACATCAGTATGCATCCTGCAAGCTCTCTCGGGGACAGGTCCTCCTTAAGGACGATCCAGCCGGAGAGTGCACCGAAGACACTTTCAAGACACATGATAAGGCTTGCAACTGAAGGAGCTACGCCCTTTTGTCCGATGACCTGACAGGTGTAGGCTACTCCATTTGAGAAGATTCCTGCGTAAAGTATGGTCGGAAGAGCCTTGCGTATGCTGCCCAGAGTAGGGTTTTCAAATATAAACATACATATCGTTGCAAAGACTGCAACAGTAAAGAACATACAGCAGGACAGCTTAAGACTGTCTGTTTTAGGCGTAAAATGATTTACCGACATTATCTGCAGGGCGAAGATCACAGAGCAGAGCATAACGAAGCTGTCACCCAGAGATATATGAAGAGTGCCTTTTATACTCAGAAGGTAAAGACCTATAACGCTTATAATAACTGCCAGCCATATCTTTGCTTCAGGTTTCTTACCGATAAATATCGAGAAGACCGGTACTATAACAACATACATTGTAGTGATAAAGCTTGCCTTTGCGGTTGTTGTATAAGCTATTCCGTACTGCTGCGAGAAGCTTGCAGCGAAGAGGAAGAAGCCGCATATAAGGCCTGCTTTAAAATGTATCTTACGTGACATTTTTACCTTGTCAGGCGTATATTCTTCAGGCTCGGCGAGCCTTCTTTTTTTGTCCCGAAATATTATAAACGGAAGAAGGAAAAGCGTTCCGATATAGCTTCGGCATGTAAGAAATGTAAAAGCTGATACACTCTTTGCACCGATGCTCTGGGCAACGAAGGTGGTGCCCCAGAAGAAAGCGGCTATAAAGAGGGCTGCTACACATCTAGGAGATGAGGCATTTCCGGAAGTGTTTTCCGGGCTGTTACTTAAGCTGTTTCCTGAGCCGGTGCTGGAACCGTTTTTGGATCCGTTTTCATATAGATTATTTTTATTCATTTCTAAGCATCCTGTTCATACAAAAATAAACATCTAGTAAGATAGCATAATTACCTGCAGAATGTAAAGTGCATATTATAAAGATTATCACGATAAGTACAATGACAATTTTTGAAAAAAAGACCGCAATATTTGACAAGTAAAAAAATACGCTTTGGGCTATATTTATAAATGACACAGAAGGATGAAATGTCAGCTTTGCTGCCGGCATAAAATTCTTCGGCGGATAAAACAAAAAGATAAAATTTGAAACGAGAGGGGAAAAATATGAAAATAAGCAGTTTCGGATTTACAAAGAACAAAGAGGAAGCAAAGCTTTATTCCATCAAGAACGGAAATGTGGAAGCTTTGGTAACAGATTTCGGAGCAACTCTGGTAAAGCTTATCTATACATTGTCTGACGGAAAGACGATCGATACGATCCTTGGTTATGATGATGTAACAGGTTATGAAGAAGGAGACAAATACTTCGGAGCAACCATAGGAAGAAATGCAAACAGAATTTCAAACGGCAGCTTTGTCATTAACGATAAGGAATATAAGCTTTACCAGAATGATATGACAAATAACCTTCACAGCGGTCCTGTAGGCTTTGACAAAATGATCTGGAAGGTTATCGAGGAGACAGAAAGCAGCATTTCCTTCCTTCTTGAGAGACCTGATATGGATCAGGGCTTCCCAGGAAAGATAAGCGTGATCTCAAAGTATTCTATCACAGCAGATAACGGACTTGTTGTTACTTATAAGGCAGTTTCTGATCAGGATACTATCATCAATATGGTAAATCACAGCTATTTCAACCTGAACGGTGAGGGCAGCGGAAATGTTCTCGGCCACAGCATCAGGATTGCTTCTGATTATTATACTCCGGTTGATGAAAAGCTTATCCCTACAGGGGTTGAGAGCGTAAAGGGAACACCATTTGATCTTAATGAGTTCAGCGTTATCGGTGACAGGATCGATCCTGACAATGCACAGATGAATCTTGCAGGCGGCGGATTTGATCATAATTACGTTATAAGACACAGTATTACAGAGCCTTGCGCAGAGGTTAAGGGAGACAGACTTAAGCTTTCTGTTTATACAGATCTTCCTGGAATTCAGTTCTACGCAGGAAACTGTATCGGAAGCGCTATCGGAAAGGGCGGAAATGAATATTCAAAGCAGAGTGGCCTATGCCTTGAGACACAGTTCTTCCCTGACAGCATGAATAAAGCAGGCGTTCTTCCAATGTTTGATTCACCGGTTATCAAGGCCGGAAGAGTATATTTCCACGAAACAGTTTACAAGCTGGAGGAAATCTAAAAAAGTAAAAGAAACGGAGGGTTAGGAGTGGGCGATATATTTAAGGAACAGGCAGAAAAACTGGTTGACCAGATGACTATAGAGGAAGCTGGAAGCCAGCTGAGATATAATTCACCGGCTATAGAAAGACTCGGTATACCGGCTTATAACTGGTGGAACGAGGGACTTCACGGGTTGGCGAGAAGCGGAACCGCAACGGTATTTCCGCAGGCCATCGGACTTGCAGCCATGTTTGACAGAGACATCCTAAAGCGTATTGCAGAGGTTGTTTCGATTGAGGCAAGGGCCAGATATAACGAAAGCCGTAAGGAAGGCGACAGAGATATTTATAAGGGTATTACACTCTGGTCGCCGAATATAAATATATTCAGAGATCCGAGATGGGGCAGAGGACAGGAAACCTATGGTGAGGATCCTTACCTTACAGGAGAACTTGGGCTTTCATTTATAAGAGGTCTTCAGGGAGATGGCAAATACCTTAGAGTCGCTGCCTGCGCAAAGCATTTTGCAGTCCATTCCGGACCTGAGAATTTAAGACACAGCTTCAATGCGGTCGTATCAGAGAAGGACCTTAGAGAGACTTATCTTCCTGCCTTTGAGAAGGCGGTAAAGACAGGCAAGGTCGAGACCGTTATGGGAGCATATAACAGAACAAATGATGAACCATGCTGCGGAAGCCCGACGCTTCTTGACAAGATACTAAGGAAGGAATGGGGCTTCGACGGACATGTGGTTTCAGACTGCTGGGCGGTAAATGATTTCCATTTACACCATAATGTTACAAACGCACCGTTTGAGTCAGTAGCCATGGCAATAAATGCAGGCTGTGACCTCAACTGCGGAGACTGCTTCTTATGCTTACAGACAGCTATAGATGAAGGGCTTGTAACAGAAGAGGCTGTAAGAAATGCGGCCAAGAGACTTTATACAACGAAGGCGCGTCTCGGAATGTTCGCAGATGACTGTGAATATGACAGCCTGGGACAGCTCGATATAGACACTAAGGAAAACAGAAGTCTTTCATATAAAGCAGGCTGCAGATCGATTGTAATGTTAAAGAATGACGGAATACTTCCACTGAAGAAGGAAAACGTAAAGACTATAGCAGTTATAGGTCCTACAGCGGATTCAAGAGAAGTTCTTAACGGCAATTACAACGGTACAGCTTCTGAGTATATAACAAATCTTGAGGGTATCAGAAGAGTCGCAGGAGATGACATAAGAGTCATTTATGCAGAGGGCTCACACCTTTATAAGGACAGAGTCCAGAATCTTGCAGAGCCTGATGACAGGATATGCGAGGCGGTAAGTGCAGCGAAGGTAAGTGATGTGGTCATAATCTCCGTAGGACTTGATGCAACGATTGAAGGAGAAGAGGGAGATACCGGAAATGCTTTTGCAGCAGGTGATAAGGTAAATCTTCTTCTGCCGGAAGTACAGAGGAAGCTTATCAGGAGAGTTGCAGAGACAGGAAAGCCGATAATACTTGTAAATAATACAGGCAGCCCGATGGATCTTTCCGAAGAGGAGGAGCTTTCTTCAGCAATACTTCAGTGCTGGTACAGCGGTGAATACGGTGGACTCGCTCTTGCAGATACTATATTCGGTAATAACAATCCGAGCGGCAAGCTTCCTATCACCTTCTATAAGGACGGTACACTTCCAGAGTTCACTGATTACAGCATGAAGGGAAGAACCTACAGATATCTTGAAGAGGAGCCTGAGTTTCCATTTGGCTTTGGTCTTGGCTATTCGAAGCTTAGATATGACAAGCTGGAGATCAAGAGCATGGAAGGACAGGTTCTCTGCAGCGTAGATGTTACCAATATTGGTGAATATGATGCAGAAGAGATAACAGAGGTTTATATCGCAGGAAATATTATCGAGAAGGCAGAAAATGAAATGAATGAGGCATTCCTCGGAAGGCTCAGTCTGGATAACCAGCCGAGATACAGCCTTGCCGGATTCGGCAGGAATCTTATCAGGAAGGGAGAGACCGTGAGAGTATCTGTTTCAATCGACAGAGACAGCTTTAAAACGGTTCTTTCAGACGGTTCAAAGGAATTACTTCATGGAAAATATACGATCTATGTTGGCGGAAGTCAGCCGGACAGCCTGAGCAGCAGGCTTACGGGTGCAGCACCGCTCAGTATGGATGTAGAGATCTAGTATTCCGAGGCTTTTGGTGCTGTGCTATTCGGGAAAACAGGCACGTTATTTGGTGTAGTTATTTAGAAATCGATATACTAGTATTTATCAAAAGATACTTTTGACAATAAAGTCATTATATATATTTAAAGGAGAATTACAAAAATGAAGCTTTTTATTGACACAGCAAACGTAGAAGATATCCGTAAGGCAAATGATATGGGAGTTATCTGTGGAGTAACAACCAACCCTTCACTTATCGCAAAGGAAGGAAGAGATTTCAAGGAAGTAATCAAGGAGATCACAAGTATAGTAGACGGACCTATCAGCGGAGAGGTTAAGGCAACAACAGAGAAGGCTGAGGATATGATCGAGGAAGGACGTGCTATAGCAGCCATCCATCCTAACATGGTAGTTAAGATCCCTATGACTGTTGAAGGACTTAAGGCAGTTAAGGTTCTCTCAAAGGAAGGCATCAAGACAAACGTAACACTTATCTTCAGTGCAAATCAGGCCCTCCTTGCAGCAAGAGCAGGTGCAGCATATGTATCACCTTTCCTTGGAAGACTTGATGATATCAGCTCACCTGGTATTGAGCTTATCGAGGATATCGTTCAGATCTTCGGAAATTACGATATTGATACAGAGATCATTGCAGCAAGTATCAGAAATACAGTTCATGTAACTGAGTGTGCTCTTGCAGGTGCAGATATCGCAACAGTTCCATATAAGGTTATCGAGCAGATGACAAAGCATCCGCTTACAGATCAGGGTATCGAAAAGTTTAAGAAGGATTATCTTGCTGTATTCGGTGAGTAATCAGAAAGTATCATTTGGGAGGTAAACTAAATGTATATTGGTGTTGATCTTGGTACATCAGCCGTTAAGCTTCTTCTTATGGATGATGAGGGCGGCATTGTAAAGACCATTTCAAAAGAATATCCTATCAGCTTTCCGCAGGACGGATGGTCTGAGCAGAATCCTTCTGACTGGCTTAAGCAGAGTATAGAGGGTATCAGAGAGATCGCTGAGGGTTACAATGACAGAATAAATGGTATCGGAATCGGCGGACAGATGCATGGTCTGGTATGCCTTGATGAAAATGACGAAGTCATCCGTCCGGCTATCCTTTGGAACGACGGAAGAACAGAGAAGGAAGTTGAGTACCTCAATAATGTGATCGGTAAGGATAAGCTTTCGCTTTACACAGGAAATATAGCATTTGCAGGCTTTACAGCTCCTAAGATCCTCTGGATGAAGGAGAATGAGCCGGAGAATTTCGCAAAGATAAAGAAGATAATGCTTCCTAAGGACTATATCGTTTATATGTTCACAGGAACACTCAGCTCTGACTATTCGGATGCAGCCGGAATGCTTCTTCTTGATACAAAGAATAAGAGATGGTCAAAGGAAATGATCGATATCTGCGGTATCACAGAGGAAATGCTTCCTAAGCTTTATGACAGCTTTAATGTAGTAGGTACAGTTAAAGATGATATCATGGCGAAGACCGGCCTTTCAGGAAGTGTAAAGGTTGTTGCGGGCGCAGGAGACAATGCGGCAGCGGCTATCGGTACAGGTGCCTGCGGAGCCGGAAAGTGCAATCTTTCTCTCGGTACTTCAGGAACAATATTTATAACATCAGACAGATTTGCTGTAGATGATAATAATTCACTTCACAGCTTCTGCCATGCGGATGGCGGCTTCCATCTTATGGGATGTATGCTTTCGGCAGCATCTTGCAATAAGTGGTGGATGGACGATATTTTAGGCGATGAGGATTATGCGGCTGAGCAGGCTAAGATGAATAAGCTCGGAACCAACAACGTATTCTTCCTTCCATATCTTATGGGTGAGAGATCGCCTCACAACAATCCGCGTCTTCGTGCAGGATTTTTGGGAATGAGAATGGATACCGCAAGAGAGGATATGTCGCTTGCAGTGCTTGAGGGCGTTGCATTTGGCTTAAGAGATTCTCTCGAGGTTGCAAGAAAGCTTGGAATAGAAGTAAAAGAGTCAACCATCTGCGGAGGAGGAGCAAAGAGCCCTCTCTGGAGAAAGATCATGGCTAACGTAATGAATATAGACATCATGACTGTTGAAAATGATGAAGGACCGGCTCTCGGAGGAGCTATCCTTGCGGCAGTCGGATGCGGACGTTATAAAGACTGTGAGGATGCCAAGAAGAATATCATTAAGTATTCCGAGACAGTTAAGCCGGATCCTGTTCTTGCAGCTAAATACGAGGAGAAGTATCAGGAATTCAAGAGATTAACCGGTGCGGTGATCCCTCTTTACTGATAAAGCTTTACTGCATTTGAAACTTTTTTGTTAGCAGGAGAAAGTATGAGTTATCTTAGATTATCAGCTATATTCAGTGACGGAATGATGCTGGAAAGAGATACAGCCTTTAATATGATCTGGGGATATACCCGCCCTGACGCGGAGGTCAGGGCGGAGCTTTCCGGATGCGGCTTCAAAATGACGGGAGAGACAGCCGGCGATATAGCAGGCTTCTTCCAGATACAGCTTCCACAGAGACCTGCGGGCGGACCGTATGAGCTTACGATAGTCTCGGGAGAAGAGAAAAAGGTCATTAAGGATATTCTGTTCGGAGAGATATTTCTTCTCGGCGGACAGTCGAATATGGAGCTTAGCATAGGTACTGTATCTAAGGATAGAGCAGAGCTTCCTGACATAGATAAAAACTACATAAGAGCGTTTACATTTGAGCAAAAGCCTGTATATAGTGATCCTTCGGATATGCTCAGTGAAGGAAGATGGATAAAGGCTGAAGGAAAAAGCCTAAATGATTTCAGTGCGGTTGGTCTTTATGCAGCAGTAAGCCTTTATGAGAAGCTCGAGGTACCGGTCGGCTTATATCAGACTGCAATAGGCGGTTCGCCGATATCCTCATGGCTTAGCGAAAATTCAGTAATGAGACTTTCACTCGATGCTGACAGGCTGATGGCTGTAAATGAATCGGGAGAGGGTGACCTCTGCAGTCCGACTGCAGGCTTTTACGGATCACTTTATCCGCTTCAGAGGCAGCAGATCAAAGCGGTTCTTTTCTATCAGGGCGAGTCAAATGTAGAAAGACACGAGACCTACAGATCTGAATTCGCAGCGATGACGGCTGACTGGAGAAGACTTTTCAGAAATCCGGAGCTTCCATTTTTCTACGTGCAGCTTGCAGGCTACGGCGAAGGAGTAAGAAACTGCGTTAAAACAGACTGGTCAGTCTTCAGGGACGTTCAGCTTCAGTGTGAATCAATCCAGAATACATATATGGTTCAGGCTTATGATCTCGGAGATCAGGATGATATACATCCGGCAGATAAAAAGCCTCTGGGTGAGAGACTTGCGGACGCAGTATATTCAGTGCTCTTTGGAAATGGTGTTTATTTCAAAGGACCGGGACTTTCAAATCTCAGGCTTGACGGCAAGAAGGCCGTTCTGGATTTTTCCACTCTCGGCGGACTTGTGAATAAGAATATATCCGAAGAGACAGTCGGCTTCAGCCTTGTTTTTATAAAAGACGGTGAAGAGATGATCGAAGAGATATCGGGAAAGCTGGATACATCCGGTGGTAAGAAGAGAGTTGTCATAGATATACCGGAGGGCAGGCTTCCTGAAGAAATCCGATATGCATGGAACAATTATCCATATAGTGCATCACTTTATGACAGTTACGGACTTCCGGCAGTTCCTTTCCGGATTCCGGTCTGACTTAGAAATACCGGGAGAAGATAGAGAAAAATGCTAAAGGTGTTCAAGAAAAACCGAGAGTTTTATTATGGAATGAAGCTTGGAAACAAACTTAAGTTTCTGTTTGTTTTCTTTGTATTCATGCCGCTTATAATCACTGGAAGCATCATCATTTTTTCTACTATCAGCAACAACCGGGCGGATGAAAGAAGAAAGATGAAGAATGTGACGGAGGCCATCAAGAACACCATAATCGGTGAGTTTGATTATCCGTCATCAGTAGCACAGAGCATCAACAAAAATGATTATCTGGAACGCTTTTTAAGCGAGAAGTATGAAACACCGTATGATTACTATGTCGCTTATAAAAGCATTACATCCAAATCAATACTCGGCAACAATATCGGAATGGATAACGCCAGGATCATGATATATGCCGACAACGAGACTATACTTAACGGAGGCGAGTTCTTCCAGCTTGCTCCGGTTAAGATGTCTTCCTGGTACAACGTTCTCGCCAAGCAGAAGAGCGGGACCTGTATCATGTTCTACTTTGATACCTCCAAGGTTCCCTATGTAACTCCTAAGCGTAAGATACTTTATATGATGAAGCTGAATGAAAAGTTCTACAGTGGATGTGAAAGGGTACTGAAGATAGAGATAGACTATCAGTCATTTGTAAGCAAAATGCAGAATCTCGCAGAGGATTATGGTATCTATATCCTTTGCGATAACAAGATAGTCTTCTCAACAACAGACGGAAATGATACCACACTTAACTATGGTACATTTGATAAAAAAATGGAAGATGATGTGGAATATACTGCATCATTTGAGAATTACGGGGCGAATTTTAAAATATGCATAATGAAGAAAAAAGGCATGAATCTGGCGGGGTTCTTAAAGATAATTCCACTTATAATCTTCTTCATTGTGATAGATATAATTCTTCCTTTTTTTGTACTCTCAAGGCTTGAAAGATCGATAGTAAGAAGGATAAATGTCATAGAACAGTCCTTCTCGAAGGTTGATGACGAGGAGCTTCATAAGATAGAAACTATCGAGGGCTCCGACGAGATAGCAGGCCTTATGAAGAATTACAACAAGATGGTCGATCGTACAAATGCACTTATACAGACAGTATATAAGGATAAGTTAAATGAACAGCAGATGGATATCGCACGGCAGAATGCAGAGCTTCTTGCGCTGCACAGCCAGATCAATCCTCATTTCCTGTTTAATGCGCTCGAGAGTATCAGAATGCACAGTATTCTGAAGAAGGAATATGAGACGGCTGACATGGTGGAGTGTCTTGCCATAATGCAGAGAAATAATACAAACTGGGGCAATGATATGGTTCATATCCGTGATGAGGCGGAGTTTGTGAAGGCTTATCTTGAACTCCAGAAATACAGATTCGGAAACAGACTTTCTTATGAGGTTGATATAGATGAGGAATGTAAGGATGTGATAATACCAAAGCTTACGGTAGTTACATTCGTTGAAAATGCCTGTATCCACGGAATAGAGAAGAAATCAAATCCGGGATGGATATTTGTCAGGGCTTATCTTGAAAAAACCGATGTTGTGATCGAGGTGGAGGATACCGGCATCGGAATGAATGAGGAGGAGACGGAGGCGATGAGAGTTCTGATGCTTCATTCAAGCATGGATAACCTGAAGAACAATAAACATGTAGGCATCATGAATGCCTGTCTCAGACTAAGGATGATGAATGAAAATGTGAAGATCCGTGTTGAGAGCGAAGAAAAGACCGGAACTATGATAGAGATCAGAATACCGAATGAGTCTTTGGAATCTTAAGAGGGGAGGAAAATATGCTTAATGTAATGCTTGTGGATGATGAACCGTTTATTACACAGGGACTTACGGTTCTCATTGATTGGGAAAAAGAAGGATACAGAATAGTTAATATTGCAAGTAATGGCATTGAAGCTCTGGAGTATCTTAAATCTACAAAAGAGAAGGTTGATCTTATTCTTGCGGATATAAGAATGCCGGAAATGACGGGCATCGAACTCCTTGAGAAGATCAGAGAGGAAGAGCTTTCGGATGCTTATTTTGTGATCCTGAGCGGTTATGCGGATTTTGATTATGTCAGGGATGCTATGAGAAACGGATGCGTGGAGTACATGCTTAAGCCGGTCAACAAGGATGAACTGATATCCAATCTTAGAAGGATATCTGAGATCAAGAAGAATGACATCATTTCAGAAGAGCATCAGAAGGCAGCGGATGATGCTTATCTTGAGAAGAATCTCAGCCTTCTGATAAACGGAAGGTATGATGACGATACACTCAGATGGATCAAAGAAAATCTGATGATCTACGGAAGAGTCAGATACATCTATATAGAATTCTGTAAATCAGATGATGATGAAGAGGATAATGTTGTTGAAACAGAGCGTAAGATGCTTCTGTCAGCCTGCAGGGATTATCTTGGAGAAGGACAGGAGGGCGTGGTGATAGACAGCATCTGGAGCGCTTCTGAGAGCGGAGCCGGATATATCTTCAGCGGAGATTATGCAGAGTCAAGGAAGAAGACCGATGAGGACTTCCTCTATGATCTTTATACAGGCATCAGAAGAAGCATGAATAAACCGATCCATATCATCGCGGGTAAGAGTGTTAAAGATATCTCGCTTCTCTCAAAGTCATACAGTACGGCTATGATCTTAAGGCAGCAGATAGCCTTTCATGAAGAGAAGAATATATACATTTACGAGGATGAGGTAAAGGTAAATAAATGTAATGTCCTTCTATGCAAGAACAGTCTTGATGACCTTGTAAGAGCCATTGATGAGGGCGATGAGGCAAGGATAATCGAGAAGGTTGATACATTTTATAAAGAAATGGCGAATATGGGCGTTATGGAGAATACGGTCAGCCTTAACCTTAATTATCTTCTGTTCCAGCTGATCCATCTTGCAACAGAGCAGGACAGTGAGGTCGATCAGGAGGAAATACTTGATTATATAAGTGAAACAGCTATAACAAAAGATTTCAGAAGAGGCAGCCGCAGTCATATCAGACATTTTGCTGTTGAGTATTCAAAGTATATGTCTCAGCTTAGGAAAAATGTAAGTCGCGGCGTCCTCCAGGATATAGAAAATGAAGTTAAAGAAAACTATGCGGAGAATCTGAGTCTGAAGGAGCTGAGCCGTAAGTATTATATCAACAGCTCATATCTTGGACAGCTCTTCAGGAAAAAATACGGAAAATCCTTCAAGGATTATCTCACTGATTATCGTATCGAGGAAGCGGCAAAGCTTCTTCTTAAGACCGATAAAAAGATAATCATTATTTCTGAAGAAGTGGGCTATAAGGACAGCGATTATTTCCTCCAGAAATTTATAGAGAGAAAGGGCTGCACGCCTTCAAAATACAGAAGAACATACAGCTAGAATAACGATTCTACAAGTAAAACAGACCTGCGTTTCGCGACATAAAAGCTTCGAAATGCAGGTCATTTTTTTACCTGTTTATTATCAATATTTTATCGGGTTTTTATTAGGCTTTTGTCGGGTTAAAGATCGGCGCAACCATAATATAATGATCATGAAGTCAAAAACAAAGATCATTTTTTGGGAGGTAAAAGAATGAAATTAAAAAGCTTAAGAAGAGTCGGAGCTCTTGGACTTGCAATGACATTTGCAGTTGCTTCAATGGGTGCCTGCGGTAAGAAAAAAACTGCAGAGAAGACCGAAGATGGAACAAAGATCAAAGATTTCACCATGTTCTGTGCGATGCCTAAGGCAGAGATCAATGCAAACAATGATATCAAGGAGATAATCGCTCAGAAGATCGGCGCAAGATGTAAGGAGTCATGGCTTACAGGACAGTCTGATGCAGAGGCAATCGGAACTATCATCGCCAGTGGTGACTATCCTGACTTCATTAATGGCGGAGACGCTATGATGCAGCTTTATGATGAAGGCGCACTCATAGCATGGGATGACTATATTGATAAGTATCCTAACATCAAGGAAATGTACACACCTGAAGAGTGGGATATGTTCAGACAGGCCGACGGTCATATCTACTGGGCAAACGTATTCCAGAATACATACGGCGAGTCAAAGGCAACAACACATAATGACGAAGCCTTCTGGATCCAGGCAAGGGTACTTGAGTGGGCAGGTTATCCTAAGATCGAAACACTTGACGAGTACTTCGATGTACTTGAAAAGTTTGCAGCAGCAAATCCGGAATTCGAAGGGGCTAAGACAATTCCGTATACAATGCTTTGTGAGGACTGGAGATATTTCTGTATAGAGAATGCACCTGAGTTCCTCGATGGATATTCAAATAACGGATCGGTAATCGTTGATTCATCAGATATGAACAACCCTAAGATCGTTGACTATAATACAACACCTACAGCTGAGAAGTATTTCAGAAAGCTCAATGAGGAATACGCTAAGGGAATCATCGACATTGAGTTTGCAACACAGACATATGATGAGTATATCGCAAAGCTTTCAACAGGAGCTGTACTCGGTATGTGTGATCAGTGGTGGGATTTCGCATTCAACGTAAATGATGTACTTAAGACACAGGGACTTGATGAGAAGGGATGCAACTACGTACCACTTGGACTTACTATCGAAAAGGGTATGGAGAACAGATGGCATACATATGATGATACACTTAACAATTCGTCAGGTGTAGCTATCACAAAGAGCTGTAAGGATGTTGACGGTGCTTTCAAGTTCATGAACGATCTTCTTGATCAGGAGATCCACGATCTCAGATTCTGGGGCGTTGAAGGTACTGACTACCTTGTAGATGAGAACGGACTTTACTACAGAACAGAAGAGATGAGAAAGAACTGGGCTAACGCTGAGTATAAGGCAAAGCACGTATGTGACTATGGTTATTTCCCACAGTGGGGCGGTACATCAAGAGATGGAAAGAATGCCATGATGCCTACAGAGCAGCCTTCAGAGTTCATGGATACACTTGCTACACCACTCAGAAAGTGCTTCGAGGCATACGGTGTTACAACATATCCGGAAATGATCGGATCAGTAAATGAGCATAATGCTCCTTGGTTCCCAATGTATTCTTACTCTAACTCTATGACAACAGCTACCAAGGGTGGTGTTGCCTGGGTTAAGATGGGCGAGGTTAAGCATGAGTGGCTTCCAAAGGTTGTAATGGCTAAGGATTTTGACTCTTCATGGGCTGATTACATGAAGAAATATAACAGCTGCAAGCCGGAAGACTTCCTTGCAGAGATGCAGGCAGAGCTTCTTAGAAGAGCGGGAAAGTAGTTCCAGGCAAATAAAGTTTAATTAGTTAATAGTGATGGGTTGCTTTGGTTCCCCCCCTCTTTCAAGGCAACCCATTATCTATAAAAAAAGGGAGCATTTATGGCTGAGAATGTAGCTAAGATCAAAAAAAGAAAAGATAATATATATAAGCCTAAGTTTTCCTTCAAAGAAGTGAAACGGCAAAAGGCACTTATGATCTGGTCGGTGCTTTTCCTGATCTACGGAATAGTTTTCTATTATCTGCCCCTGGGCGGCTGGGTAATGGCTTTTAAGAACTATAAGACGAAAGACGGAATATTCGGTTCGAAATGGGTTGGACTTGATAAATTCGAATTCCTCTTCTCGGACGACACCTTCAAACAGGTTATAAGAAACACTCTCTGCATGGGCGTCATCAATCTCGTTGCAACATTCGTAACTGCAATCGCCTTTGCAATTCTTCTGAATGAGATCAGAAACAGACACTTCAAGAAAACTGTTCAGACTATCTCTTACATGCCTCATTTCCTTTCATGGGTTATCGTAACAGGCCTTTTACATGATGCACTTTCAGTAAATGGTATCATCAATGAAATCCTTGTTAAAACACATATACTCAGTTCACCGGTGAGCTTCATGTCAAAGCCGGGAGCCTTCTGGCCGATAGTTGCATTTGCAAATGTCTGGAAGGAGACCGGATGGAATGCAATCGTTTATCTCGCTGCTATAACAGCGATCGATGCAAGTCTTTATGAAGCTGCTTCAATAGACGGTGCGGGAAGATGGGCAAAGATCAGGCATATTACACTGCCTTCGATAAAACCGACAATTATAGTCCTGCTTCTTATCAATATCGGAAACGTTCTTAATGCGGGATTTGAAATACAGTACATGATGAGAAACGGTCTTATCAAGAGTGTGTCAGATACTATTGATATTTATACACTTACCTGGTCTATAGGACAGAATGACTATTCACTCGGTACGGCGGCCGGTATGTTTAAGAGCCTGGTATCTATCGCATTAGTTGTCATAGCTAATACAATGGCGAAACGAATGGGCGAAGAAAGGCTGTTCTAGGAGGACTGTATGGATGAGAAAGTAGTATATAAAAAGAAAAAAATGAAAACCTCCACAGGTGATAAGGTGTTTACTGTGGTAAATACGATTATAATGGTCCTTTTCCTCATCATCACCTTATACCCGATACTTAATACACTTGCTGTATCACTTAATGACGGTATTGATTCAGTCAGAGGAGGAATACATCTCTGGCCGAGAAAATTTACCTTCAGTAACATGGTATCGATCCTGAGGAAGGAGAATATATACACCGGTGCGGTGATAAGTGTGCTCAGAACTATTATCGGTACACTTCTTGCCCTGGCAGCAAATGCACTTCTTGCTTTTATCGTAAGCCGGAAGAGATTTCTCTTCAGGTCCCAGCTTTCACTTTTCTGGGTTATCACGATGTATGTTAACGGCGGTATGATCCCGACACTGGTGCTTTACAAGAGTCTTAATCTTACAAAGAGCTTCTGGGTATATGTAATTCCGGGAATGGTCAGTGCATTCAATATGCTTGTCATGAGAACCTATATGAACGGCCTTCCTGATGCACTTGAAGAAGCGGCAGAGATCGACGGTGCAGGATATATGAAGATATTTGTAAAGATAATATCTCCTCTCTGTAAGCCGGTATATGCAACTATAGCGCTCTTCATTGCAGTTTATCAGTGGAACTCATGGTTTGATACAATGATGTACAACCCTCGTGAAGAGAATTACACAACACTTCAGTGGGAGCTCATGAAGCTGCTCACATCGGCAATGTCCCAGTCGGGAAGTGCCAACCCGGGAAATACAGCGGTCGGTTCAACCATTACGCCTGTGGCTATAAGGGCGGCGGCAACAATACTTACGTCGATACCGATCATCTGTCTGTATCCTTTCCTGCAAAAATATTTTGTATCCGGTATCACTATCGGAGGTGTAAAGGAGTAAAGCTTTGGCAGCAGAGTATAAAAACTATCTACTTGACTTCGGCGTTTCAAACGCCGAAGCCATGGAAAGATGCAGAGAAATATATGATACGATCTTCTACGGAAAGCCGGAGGAAAGATTTTACAATGAGACGGAAGATATGGGCTATATCATAGATACCGGCAATCTTGATGTCAGAACAGAAGGCATGTCCTACGGAATGATGATGAGTGTCCAGATGGATCGTAAGGAAGTATTTGACAGGCTTTGGAAATGGGCAAGAACTTATATGTATCTTACTGACGGCCCGAACAAAGGGTATTTTGCCTGGTCCTGCAAGCCTGACGGTTCAAAGAATTCCTATGGAGCGGCGCCTGACGGAGAAGAGTTTTTTGCAATGGCTCTTATCTTTGCAGGCAACAGATGGGGTAATGGCAATTCAATATTTAACTATCATAAGGAAGCAGCTGAACTGCTGCATACCATCATCAGCAAGGGCTATGACGGAAGTGAAGGAAGGGCGATGTTTGACAGGACGAATCATCTGATCAGATTTATCGTTGAAGTGGATTTTACAGATCCTTCATATCACCTGCCTCATTTCTATCAGCTTTATGCAGATTACTGTTATCCGGAGGACAGGGATTTCTTCTTAAAGGCAGCTGAGGAGAGCAGAAAATATCTTAAGAAGGCCTGTGATGAAAGGACCGGTATGAGCGCAGAATATGCAGAGTTCGACGGTACACCGCACAGAGCGGATTATGATATATCTGGCGGAAGGCATGACTGGTACTACAGTGACGCATACCGCACCATAATGAATATCGCGCTTCTCGGCATCTGGTTCGGTCGGGAGAAATGGATGAAGGAAGTATCAGACAAGCTTCTTCATGTTATGACAGATAATGCAGACGATTTTATGCATATATTTGAGACTGACGGTACGAAGCTTGAAGAGAAGGCTCTTCACCCGGTTGCAATGATAGCTTCAAATGCGGCTGCCGGAGCTCTGACAGATAATCCTGCGGGTGCATACTGGATCAGGAGATTTCTTGAGACACCGCTAAGACTTGGAGACAGAAGATATTATGATAATTGTTTATATTTCTTTTCGTATCTTTTACTGAGCGGAAATTACAGGATTTACTAGATAAACTAAAAGTACACCAGATCAGAAATTAGACTCTGGATGTACGGAGAAACGGCGTTTTACTTGCCGGAAAATGGAGGGGAAAATATGGGCATTTTAGATTATGACAGTCCGGTCATGGAGACTATAAGCAGGATCACGGATTATGTACTGCTTACATTTTTAACACTTATCTGCTGTATTCCGATCTTTACTATAGGAGCGGCATTTACGGCAAAGTATTATGTTTCGATGAAAATGGTAAAAGGAGAGGAACCGGTCGTATTTAAGGCTTTCTTTCATTCTTTCAGAGAGAATCTTAAGCAGACCTCGGTACTTACCGGAATAGTTCTTCTGGTATCACTTTTTATCGGCTATGACTGGTATCTGATATTTAAAACGAATGTAGAGTTTGTGGGATTTATGAAATACCTTCTCGGATTTCTGACACTGCTTTTAATGATGTCTGTATTTTCACTTTTTCCTATAGTTTCAAGGTTTCAGATCACAACCTTTGAAGCTATTAAAAGCGCTTTGATCTTTTCACTTGCAAATTTCCTCAGAGTGGTATTTGCTATCGCTATGATAGCTGTTCCTGTATTCGTTGCTTTATGGTACTTTAAATGGGCCTGGCTGATCCTGCTTTTCTCAAGCGTGACCATGCTTTACTTCAACAGCATGTTCTTTGTAAAGAAATTCAAGGTTCTTGAAGAAGCAAACGGATTCATTCAGGAAGATGAAGGAGAGGTGGCAGAGCAGTAATGATCGGCGGAATTACCCTCTCAGAGTATATTGCAGAGGAAAAAAGCAAGCTTAACGAAATGAGCCGCAGGGAAAAGATCAGTTATTTCAAATCCTATTATCTAGGATACCTGATAGCTATAGTTCTTGGAATAATCCTTGCAGTGGCATTTGTACATGATGCGATAATCGCATCTAAGGATGAGCTTTCATCAGGAATAGTTATGGATCTTACACTTTCGAAGGATGGTACCAGGGCGCTGACTGACGGACTTAAAAAATATGCCGGAAGTAAAGATGATGCATTTATTAGTAATGAAATGTATTTTAACAGCGATGATCCGACTCTTGAGACCGGTATACAGGCGCAGCTTGCTGCAGGATCGTATGATTATGCGATCGCGAGCGGGAAGGCTCTGAAGAAGGTCATAAACTACGGCGTAATCACAGGTGTATCCGAAGCTGGAGCTAAGGAGCTGGCTGAGAAAGCCGGGTGCGGGATCATTTCACTTACTGACAGTGACGGTGTGACGATTGATGCGGCTATAGATATCTCCGGTACGGAATTTGTCAGAAAGTATGTAGGAGAAGGCGTAAAGGTGTATTTTATCTTTACAGGAATGACAAAGAGCCAGAAGAAAGGTCTGCTGGCTCTGGAGTATATTCTTGATCAGAAATAAGATCGGTATTAATTATCATGGCTTCGTATCTCTTCGGAGATGCGGAGCTTTTTATATTCTGAAGGGGTCTTTCCGGTAAGCTTTCTGAAAGCTCTTGCAAAAGAAGAGGATGACTGGAAGCCTGTATTAAGAGCAACGTCTGTTATAGACATATCTGTTGCAAGCAGTGCTTCGGAGACCTGTATCCTTTTCAGCATGATGTACTCATGAAAGGTGTAGCCGGTGTATTTTGAAAAGATGCGGAGAAAATGAAACTTAGAGAAGCCGGCATCGGCAGCGGCCTTTTCAACTGTCATTTCCTGAGCATAATTATCGTCAATATATTTAAGCAGCTCCTGAATGGTCTGATATCCCTTGACCTCCGGAATTGAAACGGAAGGCGCATCGGTTTCAAGACGATCACCGATAACGAAGAAGAATTCATAAAGCTTTCCGAATATCCTGTATTCCCAGAAAAGATCGTGAGTGAAATATGTTTCCTGCATTTCCATAAGAAGATTATACAGCTTATCATATATACGTGGGAAGGTGCGGCGGTTCAGAAGGAGACCGTTAAAAAAGTACTGCTCGAGTCTTTTATAGTCCTTCATATCAAAAAGATCTTTTGTACGTATAAGATAGATAAAACGTATGCCCTGATGGTCATTTTTATATTCATGAAGAGTATTAGGCGGAATTATAAGGATATCGCCGCTCTTCATATTGTACTGGGTGGTATTTACGTGTATTTCGTAGTCCTCTCTTATACAGATGACTATCTCGAGAGTATCATGGGCATGGAGAGAGTAGCCCTCGGCCTGAGTGTTGTACCATATCCTGATATTGGATTCGTCGGAATATGAAACGTCCTCGATATTCTCCCTGAGTACACGTCCGGAGTAGTCGGAAGAAGGCTGACGGTATCTGAGAGGAGTGCTGTATGAAGGCGACTCCACCTTGTATGAAGTTTTCTTTTCAGTGCTTTCAGCCTGATTAATACTGCTTGCCATGGTCTTTCTCCGGTTTTGATACAAAATTCCAGTAACATTTTAATACAAAGAAGGATTAATAACAAGAAGCATTTAGCAGTGTAATTCAGTGCTTTTTTACAGTAAAATCAAGGGATTTTTATGTATCAGACAGAGTGGAGCGGACGTGATGAGGTGAAAATATAAGTAGAGAAAAGATATGAAATACGTAAGATGATATAGGATCAATTCGTAAGGAACAAGGACAAAAATAATATTTAAAATGTGGTTGACTTACTGATTCGCAGGGTGTATAACATAATTGTTAGCACTCATGCATAGTGAGTGCTAACAGAGAAAAAGCAAACATAAGAAACACATACAGTAAACTGATTCAGAAAGTAAACAAAGTATTTAACACACATACAACGAATGGAGGTGTCGGAGAATGAATGCCGAAAAGTTTACAAAAAAATCGCTTGAAGCTTTGGAAAACGGTCAGAAGATGGCCATGGAATACGGAAATCAGGAGGTCAGATCCGAGCACATCCTTTCATGCCTTTTGACATTGGAGGACAGTCTGATCCTTAAGCTTTTAAAGAAAATGAGTATTGATACGGATGCTCTTACAAGTGAAGCAGAGAAGGCTGTAAGACTTCTTCCGAAGGTCGGTGGCTCAAACAGTGATATTTATATGGGCGGGGATGCCGGAAGGATACTCATGAAGGCCGAGGATGAGGCCAAGAAAATGGGAGACAGCTTTATATCTGTAGAGCATCTGTTCCTGGGACTTCTTGACTCCCCTAATGATAAGATCAAGGATATCTTTAAGAGCTTTGGCATTAAGAAGGATGCATTTTTAAAGGCTCTTGCTGATGTGAGAAAGAATAAGAGAGTAGATTCGGAGAATCCTGAGGATACCTATGATGCGCTTGAAAAGTACGGCTACAATCTGGTGGAAAGAGCCAGAGAGCAGAAGCTTGATCCGGTCATAGGACGTGACAGTGAGATCAGAAATATCATAAGAATACTTTCACGTAAGACCAAGAATAATCCGGTGCTTATCGGAGAGCCCGGAGTCGGAAAAACTGCTGCCATAGAAGGACTTGCACAGCGAATAGTAAAGGGAGATGTGCCTGATTCACTGAGAGATAAGGAGATATTTGCTCTTGATATGGGTTCTCTTATAGCAGGAGCAAAATACAGAGGTGAATTTGAGGAAAGGCTCAAGGCTGTTCTTGATGAGGTCAGAAAGTCCGATGGACAGATAATAATGTTCATCGATGAGATCCATACTATAGTAGGAGCAGGCAAGACCGACGGATCACTTGACGCCGGAAATATGCTGAAGCCGCTTCTTGCAAGAGGCGAGCTGCATTGTATCGGTGCAACAACAATAGATGAATATAGAAAATACATCGAGAAGGATAAGGCGCTTGAAAGAAGATTCCAGCCGGTAATGGTATCAGAGCCTTCTGTTGAGGATACAGTATCTATCCTTCGTGGTATCAAGAACAGATATGAGGTTTACCATGGCGTTAAGATTTCGGACGGTGCTCTTGTTTCAGCAGCAGTGCTCTCTAACAGATATATAACCGACAGATTCCTTCCGGATAAGGCAATCGACCTTGTTGATGAAGCCTGCGCTATGATCAAGACAGAGCTTAATTCAATGCCTGCAGAGCTTGATGAGATATCAAGACGTATCATGCAGCTTGAGATTGAGAGAGAAGCTCTTAAAAATGAGGAAGACAATTTAAGCCGTGAAAGACTTAAGGTGCTTGAAGAAGAGCTTGCTGAGATGAAGGAGCAGGAGAAGGGCATGAAGGCTACCTGGGATAATGAAAGATCCGAGGTTGATAAGGTCAGAGAGCTTCGTTCAGAGATCGAAAGAGTAAAGGACGACATAGAGATAGCACAGAGAAAATATGATCTTAACAAGGCTGCTGAGCTTCAGTACGGAAAGCTCCCTCAGCTTGAGAAGGAACTTGAAAGCCTTGAAGAGAAGGTAAATGATAAGGACAGAAAGCTTATCCATGAAACTGTTACGGAAGACGAGATTGCAAAAATCATTTCCAAGTGGACGGGCATTCCGGTAGCAAAGCTGACAGAAACAGAGAGAAATAAGACTCTTCATCTGGCAGAACAGCTTCATAAGAGAGTTGTCGGACAGGACGAGGCAGTTTCACTTGTCAGTGATGCAATCATCCGTTCAAAGGCCGGTATCAAGGATCCGACCAAGCCTATCGGTTCATTTCTCTTCCTTGGACCTACCGGCGTAGGTAAGACTGAGCTTGCCAAGACTCTTGCAGAAGCACTTTTCGATAATGAAGCAAGTATAGTCCGTATTGATATGAGTGAATACATGGAGAAGCACAGTGTGGCAAGACTTATCGGAGCGCCTCCGGGATATGTAGGCTATGACGAGGGCGGCCAGCTCACTGAAGCAGTCAGAAGAAAGCCGTATTCGGTTGTTCTCTTTGATGAGGTTGAGAAGGCTCATCCGGATGTATTCAATGTAATGCTCCAGATACTTGACGATGGCAGAATCACAGATTCCAAGGGCAAGACGGTAGATTTTAAGAATACGATACTTATAATGACATCAAATATCGGTTCGGAATTCCTGCTTGATGGCATTGATGAGAACGGCGGTATCAAAAAGGAGGCGGCTTCGCAGGTTGAAAATATGCTGAAGCTTCATTTCAGACCGGAATTCCTTAACCGTCTTGATGAGATAATCATGTTTAAGCCGCTTACCAAGGATAATATCAATAATATCATCGATCTTCTGGTCAAGGATCTTAACAGCAGGATAGAAGATAAGGAGATCAGTATAGAGCTTACCGATAAGGCAAGAGAATTTATCATCGAGGGCGGATATGATCCGGTTTACGGTGCAAGACCGCTCAAGAGATACCTGCAGAAAAATGTAGAAACCCTCGTTGCAAGGAAGATACTTGGAGGCAGTGTGAGCCTTGGCCAGAAGATCATGATCGATGTTGAAGACGGCAAGCTTACAGCCGTATAAAAAGGCCAGAAGATCACATAATCTAAATCAAACTTTAAGAAGTAGCCACTTGTAAAAAAGTGGCTACTTTGTTATAATATTTTAGATTGTAGTGTGGCATAGTAGGGTAAGTATGTCCTTATGCCGCTTATCTGCTAAAATGCAGAACAGATTCAGGAGGATTAAAGGTGATATACAGTAAGCATGGGGCTGAGGTAATAAAAGAAAGACTGGTCTCAAAATCCCAGCGATATTCCAGAAAGCTCTTTATTTCTTTATTTAAAGTTGTTCTTGTGGCGTTTGTTTTCATCATAGTAGTGGCGGCGGGAGCCGGTTTTGGTATGATGAAGGGTATTCTGGACAATGCTCCGGATATCAACAATATCAGTATCAAGCCAAAGGGCTTTAAGAGTACTATTTATAATCCGAATGGTACTGTCTCAACATCCCTTTCCATGATCAATTCAAACAGAATATATGTATATTACGAGGATATTCCTCAGGATATGATAAATGCCTTTGTAGCGATAGAGGATGAAAGATTCTGGAGCCACAACGGTATTGATATCAGAGGTATCATAAGAGCTGCGGTAAGAGGTATTAAGTCAAGAAACTTTGATGAAGGTGCGAGTACGATCACGCAGCAGCTTATAAAGAATCAGGTATTCAACGTAGGTATGGACGAGACGACCTTCCTGCAATCCCTGGAACGAAAGATATGGGAGCAGTCGCTGGCGATAGAGCTCGAGAAGAAATATAACAAGAAGCAGATACTTGAGTATTATCTGAATACCATTTATCTTGGAAATGGTGTAAACGGTATCGAGGCTGCATCAGAGAGATATTTCGGTAAGGCAATCAATCAGCTGTCGATATCGGAAATATCGGTAATAGCCGGTATCACACAGAATCCATATCAGTTTGACCCGATAATCTTCCCTGAATATAACGCAAAGCGTAGAAAACTCGTTCTTAAGAAGATGCTGGATCTTGAATATATTGATAAGGCAACCTATGATGAATGCCTAAATGACAATGTATATTCAAGGATACAGCAGGTTAAGAAGGTAAGAGATGATAACGCACATTATAATACATATTTCACTGATGAGATCATAAAATCCCTGAAGGATGATTTCATGGAAATGTATGGTATGTCGGAGGCCGAAGCCTATAATGAGGTTTATACCGGAGGCTATTCGATATATTCAACCCAGGATAAAGGAATTCAGGCAATCTGCGATAAGGTTGTAAATGATGATGAATATTATCCGGACAATACTGCTGTAGCGCTTGAGTATGTGCTTACGCTCAGTGCGGCAGACGGTATGACCAAATATAATTATGACACCTATGACCTTCTCAGCTATTTCAGAGAGTCAACAGGTGATCCTTACTACAACAATATTTACAGCAGTAAAGATACTGCGAGAGCAGCGGCAAACAGATTTATAGAGGCGATGATCGATAAGACCGGTGCTTCATTTGAGGCGGAAGACTTTACAACATCACCGCAGCCGCAGTGTACATTTGTTATTATGGACCAGAAGACCGGCTATGTTAAAGCAATAGTCGGAGGACGTGGTGAGAAGACAGGTAACCTTACTTATGACCGAGCTACGATGGGTACCAGACAGCCGGGATCTACATTTAAGGTGCTTGCGGCATTTATGCCTTATCTTGAGACCGGAGGAAATCTTGCATTTACCCAGAAGGATGAGCCTTACGAGTATGCAGATGGAACTCCTGTAGTTAACTGGTACGGAGGCTATTATGATAAGGGTTCTATCAGAGACGGTATCAGGGATTCCATGAATATCATCGCTGTAAAGACGCTTACTCTGATAACACCTCAGGTCGGTTTTGACTATGTTAGCAAGCTTGGATTTACGACTCTTGTAGATGAAGAGCTGACAAGCTGGGGAACTGTTGTATCGGATATCACACAGTCCCTTGCGCTCGGTGGTCTTACATACGGAGTTACCAATTATGAGATCACAGCGGCATATGCTGCTATAGCCAACGGAGGAGTATATACAAAGCCTGTACTTTATTCCAAGGTTGTGGATCATGACGGAAATGTGGTTATAGATAACACTAAGCCGGCAAACAGACAGAAGAGAGTTATGAAGGCAACAACAGCCTGGATGCTTATAGATGCGATGAAGGATGTTGTTACATCAGGTACAGGTACACCTGCAAGACTTAACAGCGGCTGCGTGGCTGCCGGAAAGACAGGTACAACCTCAAGTACATACGACGTATGGTTCTGCGGAATGACAGCTTACTATACAGCTTCAATCTGGTGGGGATATGATTCAAATGTACGACTTGGTGATGTAATAGTTCATAAGACAATGTGGCGTGATATCATGGATAAGATCGCCGCAAGAGACAACTGGGATCCTGAGAAGGATATCATGGATAAGCCGGAGGATATAACCCAGGTTACGGTATGCGAGCTGACAGGACTCCTGCCATCGGCAGGTTGTCCGACACGCACTGACTATGGTGACATTACGGCACTTCCAAAGGAAAGATGTCCGGGACATGAGATCATCAAGCTGTGTCTTGATTCTCACAAGATCGCGACCGAAAAATGTCCGAATACAAAGGATTTTGTCGTTACGACAGATATAGAGACCGGAAAGAAGACGATTCAGGACGCCGACTTCCAGTATGATGATGAGATATTCACATCAATATGTGATATGCATATGTCGAGGGAGGAGCTTGGACTTAGTGATAAGGGCGAGCCAATCATTACGACTAAAGCAAATGAAGGTGGAACGATATCGCAGACAACTACCGTTCCGATGAAAGCAACAGTAACAGTATTTATCACACCGAATGCCGGATATGAGATAAAGGATGTTAAGGTTGACGGACAGTCAGTAGGACCGGTAAGTGAGTATACACTTACAAATGTCACAAGAGGACATACGATCGAAGCAATCTTCGGTAAGATCGGTGAACAGCCGACTGAACCGGAACCTTCAACAGAAGATACAACGGAGGAGTCAACAGAGGAAACTACGGAGGAGACTGAGGAACCATCTGAGGATACTTCTGAAGAAGGCGGGGATCCGGAACAACCGGCTGATCAATAGAATAATAGAGAGAGAATAAAGGGTTTGGAGTATTTCCAGGCCCTTTTTCATTTGTGAATATAACTGAAATGATGCGGGGATGAAAGGAGGGGGATTCCGGCATTTGGGTAATGTCGGATATTATCATGAGGGTTATAATTCTGGAGGAGGACAGTAAAAGAAAGGAAAAAATGGAATACTTAGTCCGAACAGCAGCGGAGAGGCTGAAGGTCATAGTCTGCAGCAGGATAGAGGAGGCTATCAGGGCTGCACTAGAAGAGAAGATACATCTTTTTATTGTCGATCTTACATTTGACAGGGAGAGGAGCTGTTTCACAGGGATAAGCTTTATAAAATGGATAAGGCGTACGATAGAATACTATAACACCTTTGTCATAGTGACGTCGGATCTTATCGATAAAGACCTTATAATGTATAAGGAGTATCATGTTTATAAGTATTATGAGAGACCATTTCGGGAAACTGAGCTGCAGAATGATATCAAAGGACTGCAGATAATGATGAAGCTGATGAAGCTTAAGGGGATGGATCCGGATGACCAGTATATCATGGTGAAATCGGAGGATTCATTTTATAAGATATATCTTAGAGATGTGCTGATGATCGAAAAGAAAAGCAAGTACGATGTGCTTTATATGAAGGATATGGAGGCCATGAAGCTTCCGAAATATGCACTTAAGGGGCTGATAGAGAATATCGATAACCTGGATGCAGCGGATTTCTTCTACTGCAACAGATCGAATATAGTCAATTCGCAGAACCTGAAGAAGATAAATGAAGCTGAGAATTACGCTGTACTTGAGAATATGGAGCGCACAGTTCCTATCTCGGAGCAGGGTAAGGAGCATCTCAGAAAATATCTGGGCTTATACCAGAAAAGACGAAGAGCAGGTAAAAAGACTGAGGATAAGGCTTTCGGTGAGGAAGCGGAGAAGAAAGTAGCGGGAAATGTAGTTGAAAAAAGCAGTATCCATAATGGTCTTGCAGAACTAAAAAACATCGGAAAAGGGACATGAAAGACAGAAAAAATATAATTGACGATTGTTGAGAGATAGTTCAAAATAATAAGAAATACACAGTCAGTGAAGAAACCGGATCAGGCAGGATAAACCTAATCGGGCAGGTGAAAACTGTGAGAAGAAAAGCTTTCGGAAAGAGGTAGAAAAAATGAGCGGAAATATCATTTTGGACGGAAGACTGATAAAAACATATAACGCCCTTAATGAGCTTTGCAGCTATGCAGGTAAGGAGGAAAGTTTCTCCGAGAAGCTGTGGAGCGAACTGATGGATGACCCGGGGCTGATGGAGGAATTCATATATTACATCGAACATCATACATTTCTTGAGAAGGATAAATGCTGCGGCTACGGTCTCACGGATCTGTATTTTTTCAATATGAGAAATGTTGAGATAAAGCAGGATGTAGGCAAGAATTACGAGGATACTGATAAGGAGGCTCTGGTGCTTGATACTTTTCTATCAATGGCTGATATGAAGAAAAATCCGGACCCTTATATCAAGAAACTTGAAGAAGGACCAGGCATGGACAGATTCTATGATTAAGCAGTAAAATCTTGAACTATCCTTATGATTTTGATACAATCATTTGGAAAATGAATTATATAAAGAATTAATAAACCGGAGGGAATTATGATCAATAAATTAATCGAAGAAATCAGTAAGAAAAATGCTCCTATAGTTGTCGGACTTGATCCGAATCTCAGTATGATACCTGAGCATATCATGAAGAAGGCTATAGAAGAAAAAGGTGAAACCCTAGAGGCTGCAGCAGAGGCTGTATTTTTATTCAATAAGGGAATAATTGATTCGACATATGATCTTATTCCTGCAGTTAAGCCTCAGATCGCTATGTATGAGCAGTTTGGCGTTCCGGGCGTTGCTGCATTTAAGAAAACGGTTGATTATGCCAAGGAAAAGGGACTTGTGATAATAGGAGATGTTAAGAGGGGCGATATCGGTTCAACAAGTACAGCTTATGCTATCGGACACCTCGGAAGCATTAAGATGGGCAATACTGAGATAGTTCCTTTCGATGAGGACTTCGCTACAGTAAATCCATACCTCGGAAGTGACGGTGTAAAGCCATTTATCGATGTATGTAAGGAAAGAAATAAAGGAATATTCGTTCTGGTAAAGACATCAAATCCTTCATCGGGAGAATTTCAGGACAGAGAGATAGACGGAAGGCCGCTTTATGAGCTTGTTGGTGAGAAGGTACGTGAGTGGGGCGACAGCTTCATGGGAGATTCCTACAGCTATGTCGGAGCGGTTGTCGGAGCTACTTATCCGGAAATGGGAGCAAAGCTCAGAAAGATCATGCCAAGAACACTTATCCTTGTTCCGGGCTACGGCGCACAGGGCGGTAAGGGCAGTGACCTTAAGGCATTCTTCAATGAGGATAAGCTTGGAGCAATAGTTAACTCTTCAAGAGGAATAATAGCTGCATATAAGCAGGAGAAATATTCTAAGTGCGGCGGGGAGAACTACGCTGATGCATCAAGACTTGCTGTAGAGGATATGCTTCTCGATATCAGAACAGCAGTTGGACTTGCATAGTATTCGGCTTTATTGGAAGTACTATATGGAAATCAAAGATAGATAAGGGAGACTTTTATTATGTCTAAATCTAAATTCAGGGCAAAAGTAATTGAAAAGCTCCAGCTTACAGAGGATATTTTCAGTATCCTGCTTTACGTTGGAGATAAGATAAGTGAGGCTGTTCCGGGACAGTTTATAGATTTATATACTGATGATAACAGCTATCTGCTGCCAAGACCTATCAGCATCTGTGATGTGGATAGAGATAAGGCGGAGATGAGAATTGTATTCCGTAAGGTTGGAAAAGGAACAGAGCTTTTTTCAAGACTTCAGTCCGGAGAAGAGGTAGACATTGTCGGACCTCTTGGAAATGGATATAAGCTTTCTGATGAAAGCCTTGCAAGTGGTAAGGTACATGTACTCCTCGGAGGAGGAATAGGTATTCCGCCTATGCTTTACCTTGCAAAGGAGCTCGCAAAAAGAGGCGTAGCCAGAGAGAATATTAAGACCGTGCTTGGTTTCAGAGATGCGACAACATTTCTTACTGAGGAATTCGAAAAGTATTCTGAAGTTTACATAACAAGTGATAATGGTGAGGCCGGTATCAAGGGAAATGTCATCGACGGTATCAGAGAATACAAGATAAATGCGGATTATCTGTATGCCTGTGGTCCGGGACCTATGCTTAAGGGCGTTAAGGCCTATGCAGCAGAGAAAGGCATACCTGCACAGATTTCTCTCGAAGAGAGAATGGCCTGCGGCATCGGAGCCTGTCTTGCCTGCGTATGCAAGACCAAAGAGATTGATGACCATTCAAAGGTAAAGAATACAAGAATCTGCAAAGACGGACCTGTATTTGCGGCAGAGGAGGTTGAATTATAATGAATACTTCAGTTAATATAGCAGGCGTTATAATGAAAAATCCGGTGACAGTCGCATCGGGAACATTTGGTTCCGGAATGGAATTCGCTGATTTTGTAGATCTTTCGAAGCTTGGAGCAGTTACGACCAAGGGAGTTGCAAATGTTCCGTGGGCCGGAAATCCTACGCCGAGAATCGCAGAGACTCCTTCGGGAATGATGAATGCGATCGGACTTCAGAATCCGGGAATCGATACATTTATTAAGAGAGATCTTCCTTTCCTTGCTGAATATGATACCAAGGTAATTGTAAATGTATGCGGTAAATCCACGGAGGATTATGTTGATGTTGTAGAGAGACTTGCAGATACATCTGCAGATCTTCTGGAGATAAATGTTTCCTGCCCGAACGTTAAGGAAGGCGGAATTGCATTTGGCCAGGATCCTAAGGCGCTTTATGATATTACCACCAAGGTTAAGGCGGCTGCAAAACAGCCTATCATAATGAAGCTCAGTCCTAACGTAACTGATATTACGGAGATGGCAAGGGCAGCTGAAGCCGGTGGAGCAGATGCATTATCCCTCATCAATACCATTACCGGTATGAAGATAGATATATATAGAAGAAGATTTGCCGTTGCAAATAAAACCGGCGGTGTTTCAGGACCTGCCATAAGACCGATCGCAGTCAGAATGGTATATCAGGTAGCTAAGGCGGTAAAGCTTCCGATAATCGGAATGGGCGGAATCGCAACTGCTGAGGATGCTATAGAGTTTATCATGGCAGGAGCAACAGCGGTTTCTGTAGGTACCGCTAATTTCAGAAATCCTTCTGTTTCACAGGAAATCGTTAAAGGAATAGAGGATTTTATGATCAGTCAGGGAATAGAGGACATCGCGGATATCCGCGGATGTGTGGATTAATATGAAATTTTTAAAACGTAGAAAAAAAGGATACAGATTTGCGGATGATCTGGTAGCCAGTGATACCATCATTTCTCTTGTTTCAGGAGGACTGGGACTTGCGATAATTATCGCAGTCCTTATCATGGCTATTATGACACAGGGAAAGACTCCTGAAGCGGCGGGAACTATGATCATCATTTCTGCCTTACTTGCAATCAACGGACTTTTTTTCGCGATTACATCATATAAGCAGGAGGCGGGCAACACCAACACAAAGAGAATGTCTGTAATTCTTGCGCTGGGAGATCTGCTGCTGCTTTTTGTGATGTGGCTGTTGTAATTCCGGGCTTTGGCATAGTAAAGGTCATGTTGAGGCCGGGAGGATTTTTGGTCTGAAGATGGAGAATGATTAACAGATGATAATGGAAGAAGAATTGAGAGAAAGATATGAGCTTGCTGCCGAAAGGATCAGAGAAATAGCCGGAGAAGAGCCGGAGCATTTTGCTGATTATTTCAAGAAGGTGGCAGGCTATATTATTTATGTGCTGTCAAATTATGAGAAGGAAGACAAAGAGAAGGATCTGGAATATCTTCGTAAGAGAAATGAGGAGACATTCAGCGAGCTGCTGGGTGACGCATATAATGAAAGCTATCTTAACCCGGATCATGCGGCAAAGAAGCTGGGAAGCTTTGGCAGGGTGCTTTCATTTATATATGCAGAGATCTACAGCCTCCCTATGCTCATAAAGGATGATAAGGCCTTTGATGTGATAATCCTTATGGAATTATTTATCGAGGTTTACATAATGATAAATTCGTCGGAGGCTCCGAGTCTTAAGGGTGTGGAAGAGGCTGCGTATTATTACGGCTTCGATTATGCTGAGGAGCTTGTAAGAGAGAGAATAGTGGAAACTCTCGTACCGAGTGAGGGACTTGCCTACAGAATATGCATGAATGCTGATCTGAATGGTGAGGAATACCTTTATGAATACGGTGAATATATCGGAGAAAATGAAAGAGGACTCTCCAAGTATCTTGCATCGCTTTCTGATGAAGAGATAGAGAGTATAGCAAAAACCTTCGTGGGCGGCTTCAGACGTGGATTTGTAACGATGAATGTGCCGTTTGAAGGAAAGAAGACAGTTAACATAAGATACTCGATCGGTCAGGAGAGGATAGTAAGAGCGGCTGTCAGAGAGTTTGATAAAATTGGTCTTAAGTCAATACTCTGCCGTTATGCGGTAAGCCGTATCAACAGAAAGCAGGTAATAAGACAGGGCTTTACAGGCATTACTATTAATATGCAGTTTGACTACGATCATAGAAATGATGATGCTTTCTTCTTAAATAAAAGATTTGTTGAACGTAAGCTGGATATAATGAGAAAGGTTTACGAGGAATATAAGGAAGAGGCTGCTGCTTATGCAGGACCGGCTGTCATTGAAAGCTTTGGAGAGGAGACGGTTGAGCCTGCAGCTAAGGATGAGGCGTCATCATATACCGAAGCACAGGAGAAGCTTTTCACTGAATTTGCTACAAGAAGCGGTGAGATAGTAAATGACTATATCCCGGGAGATAAGTACAGCTTCACGATAATAGCATTTCCGGTACCTACAGTGCATGAAAAGTTTGATGAGATCTTCCGTGAGACGATCAGGCTTAATACTCTCGATAATGATAAATATACAAGGATTCATCAGGCGATGATAGATGTGCTTGATAAAGCGGCCTATGTTAAGGTCGAGGGAAAAGGTGAAAATGAAACCGATATGCACATCGAAATGAGACGTCTTCAGGATCCGCAGCATGAGTCGCAGTTTGAGAACTGCGTTGCAGACGTAAATATCCCTGTAGGAGAGATATTTACATCACCTCTTTTAGAGGGAACCTTCGGAAGACTTCATGTGAGCCAGGTTTATCTGAACGGCCTTCTGTATAAAAATCTGAAAATGGATTTTAAGGACGGATGTGTTGCCGGATATTCCTGCAGTAATTTTACTGACAGTGAAAAGTCTAAGAATTTTATACGTGAAAATGTTCTTCAGAACAGGGATACACTTCCTCTCGGAGAATTCGCGATAGGAACTAATACTGCTGCTTACAGCATGGCTAAGAAATACGGTATTATGGGCAAGCTTCCGATACTTATCATGGAGAAGACAGGACCTCATTTTGCTGTAGGAGATACCTGCTACAGACATGCGGAGGATACAAGAATATTCAATCCGGATGGTAAGGAGATAGTATCGAAGGAGAACAGCTTCAGCAAGCTCCGCGATACCGAGCCTGAGAAGGCGTACTTTAACTGCCATACAGATATAACTATACCATTTGATGAATTGGCTAGAATATATACCGTAAATGAAGATGGCTCTGAAGTTGACATAATACGCGACGGAAGGTTCGTACTTCCGGGCACGGAGGAATTAAACGAGGAGCTTGGCTAGGATTTAAATGCCTGGCAACAGGTCGGGGCTCCGGAATTATCTGATGGAGTAACCGGAGTAAATTAAATGCTTAGGGGGTGTTTTGATGTACAGTATGAATGAGCTGATTCTTAAGAAGAGAAACGGCGGTGTTCTTGATGAGGATGAGATACGTTATATCATAAAGGAATATACTGACGGAAATATCCCTGATTATCAGATGTCAGCATTCCTGATGGCAGTATGGTTTAAGGGAATGAACGACGAGGAGACTTCATTTCTTACCATGGCTATGGCTGAGAGCGGCGATATGCTTGATCTTTCGGAGATTAAGAAAAGTACCGGCGGGCAGCCGATAATTGATAAACATTCGACCGGCGGAGTCGGCGATAAGACAACTCTTATCATAGGACCGATACTTGCGGCGCTGGGCGTTCATGTTGCAAAAATGAGCGGCAGAGGACTCGGACATACCGGAGGTACGATCGATAAGCTTGAAAGCATACCTGGCTTTTCTTCTGAGCTTACAGAGGAAGAGTTTTTAGAGCAGGTAAAGTCGGTGGGCTTTGCGGATATGTGTCAGACCAGGAATCTTGCGCCGGCGGATAAAAAGATCTATGCGCTTCGAGACGTTACCGGAACAGTTGATAATTATTCACTTATTGCTTCATCGATAATGAGTAAGAAGCTTGCTTCGGGAGCTGATGGGATCGTACTGGATGTGAAATGCGGAAGCGGCGCATTTATGAAGGATCTTCCTTCAGCGAGAAAGCTTGCAGATATTATGGTAAGGATCGGCAAAAAATGCGGAAGAAATGTTACGGCTGTGATCTCAGATATGAATGAGCCGCTGGGACGTTTTGTCGGTAATTCCCTGGAGGTAATGGAAGCCGTAAAGGTGCTTCAGGGAGGAGGCGATGAAAGACTTTGCGAGCTGTCGGTAAGGCTCGCTGCGGAAATGCTTTTGCTCGCTGAGGATAAAAAGGAATCCGGTCTGGAGGACGCACTTAAGAGAGTAAATGAAGTCCTTTCAAACGGTAAAGCGCTTCAGAAATTCAGGGAGTTTACTGCTGCACAGGGCGGAGATACCGGATTTACCTATGAAGACGGAGGTCTTGAAAAAGCGAAGTATATGATACCTGTAAGAGTTGAGAAGGCCGGGATCCTGGTAAGCTGCGATACCGAAAAGGTAGGGCTTGCGACGCTTTCACTGGGTGGCGGCAGAGAGAAGCTTACAGATAGTATCGATCCTGCTGTCGGAGTGGAGATATGCCATCATCTCGGAGACAAAGTAGAAAAAGGCGATATACTTGCTATCATCTATGCAAATGATGAATCAAAGGCTGAAACAGCTGAAAAATATATAAGAGAAGCATATGAAACAGGGCTTCCGGAGCAGGGCAATACTAAAAAGCCGCTGATACTGGATATTATAAGATGATGATAAGCCGGTTTAGTTTTACACTAAACCGGCTTATGTTAATTTTTTGGTGGTTTTATATGAAAAATTATCAATTTGACAAAAACTTTTATCAAATAATGACAAAAAAATGGTAGACATGACCTGTAATGGGTAAAATCTAAGTGGTTTTTTACCCTTATTTATGGTATCTTTCTTATATGCGGTGTTTTTGCTTGAATATTTTCTGTATTCAGAGGATGTTAAGGCAAAAATATCAGGACAATTTTTATTTTATCGCAAAATTATCAGTGGTTTTATAAAAAATCACATAAATGAGGCATTGTGTGCAGATGCTCTTTTTTGTAATGGATCAGGGACTTTTATTTATTCAAAGAGAGGGGTATAAATAAAAATTCCGGATATAAAAAACTGGTAATCTGCGACGATTAATTCTGTAATGAGGAGGTTATCGATGAAAAAGAAAGGAATAGCTAAGCGAATAGTAGCACTTTCCCTTGCAGCATCGCTTACTGCAGGACTTTTTCCCGTACAGTATCCACTGAATATTGCACGTACTACGGGAATTGTTTATGCGGCAGCGGAGACGATTTCTGAGGCGTTCAGTGCTGATGATGCAGCTGCAGGTCTTGGTGCTGACAGTCATTTCTCTTGGCCGGCTTCAATTGTTATTGATGATAACAGCAAAACATTTTCAGTAGACGGTGAGAGTAAAACTATAGGTAAGAGAATTAAGCTTGGTGCCACTACCGGTACAGCTGAGGCAAATTCAATATCATTTACAGTTGATGATGGATACACTGCATCAATTGACGTTTATGCCATCAGTTCAAATGGTACAACAGGGGCTTCACTTAATGTCTTTAGCAGTGATGGAACTGCAGTAGGTGAGAATAAGGTTATGCCTGGATCATCAGGACAGAGTGTTGAAAAGTATACCTTTGATGGTCTTGCAGCAGGTTCATATTATATCGCTTCAAATGATACATCACTTAAGCCGGCTAATATTTACTACATTTCACTTGTAGAGACACCGGCGGCTCTTGAGGACAAGGTCATCATTCTAAAAGCTGATGAACTGACTGATAATGAGTTCTTTACATTTAATGACGGAGTTGTTACAAATGATCCGAACTCTAAAACCTTTGATGTTGACGGAGAATCAATAACAGTAGAAACAAGAATCAAGCTGGCAAGTACTTCCGGTACTTCAGAAGCAAATTCAATCGGCTTTACAATTGAGAATGGATATAAGGCTACAGTAGATGTTTATGCTATCAGTTCAAATGGTACTACCGGTGCATCACTCAACATCTTTGACTCAAATGGAACAGCTGTTGGTGATAATAAGACTATGCCTGGATCATCAGGACAAAGTGTTGAAAAGTATTCATTTGAAGACCTTGAAGCAGGTTCGTATTATATCGCTTCAAATGATGCATTACTTAAGCCTGCTAATATTTATTATATCAAGGTTACAGAGACTGATGCAGGTGCCGTAGAGGTTGAGAAGAAGGACTGGGCTGAGGTTGCTGCTCCTGAAATGACAGCAGAGCTTACAAAGGATGATTCTGATAAGGACATCATTAAGATCGGCTATAAGATGGTCATCGGTACAGAAGGCGCTGATTCCGTAAGAGTATCAGTTATCAAGCCGGATGAATCAGAGAAGGAAGTTAAGAATGATAAGACTGAGAATGATGGATCAGCATATAGCTATGTAAATTATACCCCTGATGCAAGCGGTACCTATAAGGTAGTGGTTGCAGGAACAAGAAGTGGAGAGGACGATAAGACGGTTGATTACTCACTTGATTATCAGCTTCCTCTCGGAACGGCAAAGGTTACAGCTATCGCAGATAATGGCGCAGTTGACCTGTCATGGCCTGCTGTTAAAGAAGCTTCATCATATGATGTTATTGTAACCTTAAACGGAGACCAGATAAATACTATAAGTTCAATCACAGATAACAAGTATACTGTAACAGAGCTTGAAAATGGTACGGAATACGGCTTCTCAGTCGTGACACACAGAGATACAGAGACTGACAATGTCACAACCTCAGAAGAGGTAAAAGCAACACCAGTTGCACCTGAAGAGGGAGTAACCTGGTATACAGCAAACAAATTAGAAACTCAGACTGTTTCAGGTACTTATGCATATCTTGATGATGAGAATTTTGTGCTCACAAACGGAGTAGCTGTTCAGGATTGCGACCCTGTTACAGCTACAGATGGTACAATATTTACAAAGAGACTGTCAGCAGGAGCACCTCCTAAGGATGAGGCAGGTACACTTCTTCCGGCAGATGGAAAGTCATATAAGTTAACACTTACAGAGCTTTCGAATATCAGAGTTTACTGCAAGTCTTCTGGTGATGCAGAGAGAGTACTCAGAATTGCTAATGAAAAAGGAGAAACTATCAAGGATATCCCTGCACTTTCAAAGACTGCTGATCTTTCACCATCAGTTGCAGTAAATCTTGAGGCAGGTACATATTATCTCTACTCTTCAAATTCAACCGTTTATCTCTTTGGAGTAAAGGTTAAGGAAGGTAAGGCTCCTAGAAAGGCATGGGAGGAAGTTGCTGATCCTGAGATCACAAAGGTTGAAAGACAGGAAGACGGAAGCTTTACTGTTACATACAGCGGCGAATTCGGCGATGACGGTGCCGACAGCGGACGTGTATTTATGTATCAGGATGGATTTGAGGTTGCAAGCGTTGGAGTAGCAGCTGCCGGAACTGCAAGCCTTATGCCTCAGACAAATGGTGATTTCACATTTAAGCTTATTGTTTCAAGAGAAGGATGTGCAGATAAGGAAAGTGAAGTATATGAGTACAACAATTATCTTCTTCCGCCTGCTGCACCATCTATCACATGGCTAAACAATCTTGGAGACGGTAAGGTATATGCAGACTGGAACAATGTAACTCCTGATCAGGGATGCGCAGTGCTTATCAAGGCTTCTGATGCGGAGGAGTTTACAACTGTTGCAGAAGGCGTAACTACAGGTAATTATACATTTACAGATCTTACACCTGGTACAACCTATACAGTTAAGATCGTTGCAACAGATACTACAACAGGCGTAAGCTCATACAGCCGTGACATCACAGTAGGAGATCCTGTTCAGGAATGGTATGTTGATGACTTCGGTTCAGCTACATCAGGTAAGATCACAGTAGGTGATCAGACAGTAACTGTAGGAAGCTATGCAAGTCTTTTCCCTGAATCAAAGAACAGAGTGCCTGATGTAACTAACGGAACAGGAGAGATCCTTATGTCCCTTGCAGGAAGCAAGAACGGTAAGATCGCTGATTCCGAGGAAGGCCTTCAGGTTTACTACACAAGGATCGATCCAAATACAGAGAACTTTAAGCTTACAGCAACATTTGAGCTTGATAATGCTGAAGTACTTGATAATCAATCAGGCTTCGGTATCTATGCAATAGATGCTTCCGGAGCAGGTACAAAGGATGCCAAGTACATGAACTCAGTTGCAGTAGGTAACTTCAAGCTTAAGGTTGGAGATAATGTTCTCTATCATGGAAATGGTGTTCGTGTTGTAACAGGATACTCAAGCTATGATCCTACAAGCACAGCAGGTACAGGCCGTGTGCTTGATAACTCAAATGCATTTGATGTTCAGCCTGAAGATACAAACACTCTTGAGGTTGGAAAGAAGTTTACTTATACACTTGAGAAGACGAATGATGGCTTTGTAGCAACCATGGAAGGCTCTGATCAGACTATAGAGATTCCTGATGTTACAAAGGTAATGCAGCAGGAAGATGGCTCACTCATAGTAGCTGTTGCATCTGCAAGATGTGATGCTAAGATCTCTAACATTACATTTGAAAAGACAGAGGGATCTGTAAACGGAGGAGAGGTTGTTACTCAGATCACACCTTCAGTTTCAGTATTCTCATCTTCAGTATCAAATTCATCTGACTTTGAATTCTCTGCAGGAGCTAATGTTCCTGGTACTATCAAAGTATATAACGAAGATGAAATGCTTATTGGTGAGGGAGAGGTTACTGCAACTACAGTTGCCAAGCTTCCGATATCACTTTGGAATATCGGTGCTGAAAATGTACTTAAGGTTGTATTTACCCCTTCAGAGGCAACAGAGAACCTTACAAGCTATGATGATATCGTAAAGACATTTAATGTAACCTGGACCAATCGTGGTGTAGAGAATGAAACAGTATACGTTTCACCTGATGCGCTTACAACAGGAAAGGGTACAAAGTCAAATCCTGTAGATTTACAGACAGCTCTTACAACAGCGCTTCCGGGACAGACGATCGTAATGCTTGACGGTACATATTATCCGACAAAGGATCTTATCATTCCTAGAAATGTAAAGGGATCTGCTGATGCAGAGATCACTCTTATGGCTGAGAATGCAGGCAAGGTAGTGGTTTCAGGTGAGGAACTTAACGGTTCAGCATCACTTATAACAATCGTTGGTGATTACTGGCACATCTACGGCATCGAGTTCTGCAATACTCCTGCAAAGGGTGTAAGCGTATGCGGAAATCATAATGTCGTTGAAATGTGTACAATACATAATACAGGCAATTCCGGACTTCAGATATCTCGTTATGCCGGAGAGCCAAATGATAAGGAAATGTGGCCTTCATACAACCTTATCAAGAACTGTGAATCATATGATAACTGTGACGCCGGAAGAAATGATGCGGATGGTTTCGCAGCTAAGCTTACATGCGGAGAAGGAAATGAATTCTACGGATGTATCTCTCATCACAATATTGATGATGGCTGGGATCTTTACGCTAAGTCAACAACAGGCGAAATCGGTTCAGTTGTTATTGACAGCTGTATAGCTTACAGCAATGGATGGCTTACAACAGATGAGCCTACAGGAGCTTCAACAAGCTATGGAGAAGGAAACGGATTCAAGCTTGGTGGTGAGAATATGTACGGTGGACATGTTCTTAAGAACAGCGTTTCATTTAACAACTACGCAAAGGGTATTACAAGTAACTCTTGTCCTGACTGTGAGATTTATAACTGTACAGTTTATAATAACTCACTCAACGGCAAAGCATACAATGTAAGCCTTTATACAAAGACTTCTAATAAGAAGGCATGGGTTGCTGACGGAATAATCTCTGTTGCAACAAATAAGAAGACAAAGGCAGAGCTTGGCGATTCAAACGGAGTTATCTACTCACTGAGAAGCGCAACCAACTATTTCTTCGATGGAAATTCTTCATTTAATAATCAGGGCGTAGAAGCAACAGAAGACTGGTTTGAGAATGTTGACGTAACAGTAGCTCCTACAAGAAATGAAGATGGCTCTATCAATATGCACGGACTTCTTGTACTTAATGATAATGCTCCTGAAGATGCAGGTGCAAGATTAAGCGAAGATGCATCATCTGTTCAGCCTGAGAAGAAGGGTGAAAGAGCTGATATCACAAGTCAGCCTGCAGATGTTAAGGTTATCAGAGGTAGTACAGCTAAGTTCTCTGTTAAGGCTGAAGGCGAGAATCTTACATACAAGTGGCAGAACAGCGTTGACGGAGAGAACTGGAACGACAGCAAAGCTACAGGCTGTAACACAGCATCTATATCATTTAAGGCAACAGAAGGTCTGAACGGAAGACGTTTCAGATGTGTTATTACAAATGAAGTAGGAGAGGCTATCTCTGAAGAGGCAGTACTTACAACACTTCCTGTTATATCTGCACAGCCTAAGAATGCAGCTGGTTCAGTTGGTTCTGATGTGACATTTACACTTAAGAGCAGATCGTCAGTTGCTACATATCAGTGGCAGATAAGTACAGACGGAGGTATTAACTGGAAGAAGAGCGGTGCTGACGGATGTGATACAACAAGCCTTAAGGTTAATATCAAGACAGGAGCATATAACGGTTATATGTTCCGCTGCAAGGTAACAAATGGTACATGGGTTGAATATACAAATCCTGTTAAAATAACTGTTACACCTGCAGTAGTAGTTGAACCTGCAGATGTTACTGAGTATTATGGAAATCTTGTTAAGCTTTATGTTAAGGCTTCGGGAACAGATCCTCAGTATCAGTGGGAGGTTAAGACTGCATCAGGCAGATGGATCAACAGCTCATCAGCCGGAAATAATACAAATATCATCAGATTTACTGCTACATCAACAACAAACGGACGTGAGTTCAGATGTAAGATAACAGACAACGGATATACAAGATACAGTAAGGTAGTTAAGCTTACTACTAAGAGTAATATCCTTACACAGCCTAAGGCCGTAACTGTTGCTAAGGGCGGAACAGCTAAGTTCTCTATCAAGGCAACTGGTACAGAAGGCGAGCTTTCTTACAACTGGCAGTTCAGTACTGATAACGGAAAGACATGGAGCTATGTAAAGATTTCCGGATCAGGATATGATACTGCAGCACTTACTTTAAGCAAGGTTCAGACAAATAAGAATGGATATCTCTATCGCTGCAGAGTTAAGAACAGAACAGTGATCACATACTCAGACAGCGTTAAGCTTACAGTTAAGTAACAGAATCTGAAAGATCTTTTATCAGGCACGGAGTCGTAAATTGCGGCTCCGTGCTTTTTCCTTGATTTTTTGTAATACTATGTTACAATGTTAAATTGTTTTACAACTTTTTATGGCGAGGTAGTATTTTGGAAGCTAAGAAAAAAGGACAGATGGATATGACAGAGGGTAGTCCGCTCAGGATGATAATACTCTTTACGATACCCATCATTTTAGGAAATATATTTCAGCAGCTCTATAATATAGGAGATGCCAAGGTGGTGAGCTTCTATATGGATGAGCATGCATTTGCGGCTGTCGGAATGACAGGAGTCGTATCTAATATGCTTATCGGACTGATAAACGGCTTTACCCAGGGTTTCGGAATACTTGTTGCAAATGCATTCGGAGCTAAGGATGAGAGAAGACTCAGACGAAACATCGCAGGGTCTGCATTTCTTACTATAATAATTACGGCGGTTCTGATGGCGGCTTCATTTATCTTTATAGAAGACATACTGAAGCTTCTTAATACGCCTGACGAGCTGATGGCTCTTGCAAAAAGCTATATCAGGATAATACTGCTGGGACTTCCGTTCACGGCGCTGTATAATCTTTCGGCAAATGTGCTCCGATCGATAGGAGACAGCAGGACACCACTTTACTGCCTGATAATATCGATAGTGCTTAATATCGGAATGGATATAGTATTTGTCGGTTTCATCGGTATGGGAATAGAAGGCGCGGCGTTCGCAACGATAATAGCCCAGGGAATCTGCAGCATATCATGCTTCATCTATGGAATTACTCATTTTAAGGCATATATGCCTGATAAAGGGAATCTTAAGCTTAATAAGGATGAGTATAAGGGACTTTTCGTCATGGGTCTTTCCATGGGGCTCATGGGATGTATAGTTAATATCGGAACGATAATCCTGCAGAGTGCGATAAATGGACTCGGCGCGGATATAGTAGCGGCACATACGGCCGGGCGAAGACTGCTTGATATACTTATGTCGCTGATATATACATATGGTTTTACGATGACAACATTTACAAGCCAGAATGCCGGAGCCGGCAAGATTAAAAGGATAAAGCAGGGCGTCAGGACCGCAACCTATATAGTGACTGTGACGTCGATTGTGATCATAGCATTTACATTTCTTTTCTCGGATATGATCGTTTCGTGGATAGCAAGTTCGGACAGAAGCGTGATAACATCAAATGCATCCATGTATTGTAAGGTGGGCGTATGCTTCTTCCCTGTGCTCGGACCTCTGTTTATACTGAGATGTACGCTGCAGGGTGTGGGCAGAAAGGTGATACCGCTTTCTTCGTCCATTATGGAGCTTTTGGTAAAGGTGCTTTCAGCAAGCTTTCTCGTCTCAAAGATCGGTTATCTTGGGATCGCACTTACAGAACCAATCAGCTGGACATTAATGACGACTATACTTGCGATCGGATATATAGTAATATTTAGACATGAGGATAATGTTATCAGGCAGGACAAATGAGCCGCCGCCTGATCTGACAGAAAGGATTTAAGATTTATGAGTATTTCAGTAGTATTGCAGCAGATGGGCGTTATAGTGATACTTGTCGCTGTAGGTATATATTTGTATTTTAGAAAGATCGTGGACGGAACGGTTTCACGTAAGGTATCGGCGATAGTAATGGATATCTGTAATCCGGCGCTTGTTCTCAGCTCGATTCTTACCGGAAATATTACCGTAAATCATAAAGATCTTCTGTCGGCAATACTTTTCGGCGTAGGCTTTTATGCGATATTAATGGTATTTGGCGCTGTGCTTCCGTTGATGCTTGGAGTGAAGAAGGACAAGAGACGTTTTTATAATCTGATGGTTGTATATACAAATGTAGGCTTTATCGGAATTCCTGTTGCGAAAGCAATCCTTCCTGAAAACGCCATCATTTATGTAATAGTCTGCAACGTTATGTACTGCCTGCTTTTCTATACTCACGGAATCACCGTCCTCAGTAACGGAAAGGAGAAGATGAATCTTCTTAAGGTTCTGAGCCCGGGAACTTTGATGTCGGTTTTCAGCCTTGTTGTCTGCTGGTTTAAGCTGACACTGCCGCCAATCCTCAGCAGCAGTATTTCGTACATCGGAAATGCTACAGTATTTCTCTCAATGATGCTTCTCGGAGTATCGATTGCAAGATCTGACATCATTAAGGGCTTCAAGGAGATAAGGATCTGGGGCTATATCGTGATCAGAATGGTGATCTTCCCGATAGCTGTATTCTTCATCCTCCGTGCGGCCGGATGCAATGATGTAATGGTACTCAGCTTTGCTCTGATGGCTATGATGCCGGTAGGAAATCTGCCGCTGATACAGTCAGAGAAGATAGGTGAGGATACAGAAACACTTTCAAATGCAATCACGGTTTCAACCATAGTTTCTGTTCCTACGATAACTGCACTTATGGTATGGTTTACGACAGTGATCGGATAATCATAAGGTGATCAATGATATATTAGTAAAAGCGTTTTTAAGATTACACAATGTGACTCTGAAGCTATGCTTCTGCATATTGAATAAAAGTTCAATATATAGAGGCGTACTTCAGAGTTTTTTATATGTTTAAATATCTTTTTTGCAAATAGTGGGCTCGCTGCCCACCATTTTTCTTTTTCAATGATATATAATTTAATCATTCTTGAAAAGGGGAAAATATATATGCAAAACTCTTTACCTGAAGATTTAAAAGTTGTAGCAGAAGAGATTACCAGGCGCATAAATGAAGCTGAGGAAACAGAAGAAAAAGGCGATCAGATAAAGGCGACCATCGAGTACGGAAGCTTCTGTGAGTATTATAAATATCTTCGTGAGCGTTATAATCTTAGCAATTCTGAGATAATCAAAAGAGGCGACATTGAAAGATCGTATTATTACCAGATAATTAAAGGAAACAGAAATCCGAGTCGTGACAAGATCATCAGGATCTGTCTTGGAGCGAGGCTTGATCCGGAAGAAGCGTGCATGCTGCTTCTCGCCAGTGATTATTCGACTCTTTATGATTTCCGTGTTCGTGACATTGTCCTTCGCACCGCACTTATATATCAGCTGGATGTTCTCAGTACAAATATGCTTCTGGATGAATTCAATGTTGAACCATTGAAGTAGAAAACTATGCATTTAGTCGTCAGATAAATATTTCTGGCGACTATTTTTAAAAAAGTGGGCTATCAGCCCACCAATTTCAAAAATGATAATGATAATATCTATGACGAATTTTTATGCGTGAGGAGTGTGAGACGTGAACAGAGAGACAAATTTTCAAAGAAACATTAAGTATATCATCTATATGACGGCTGTGGTATGTGCGTTCTGCCAGCTGATACTTCTCTTTTCGGAATTCAAATATCTTTCCGGACTGGGAATGCCGGCGAATATGTTCTACCACCTTGCAGGAATAGCCTGCCCGGTTGTGATCGGACTTCTCTTTATCAAGGAAAATGATGATAAAGAGATTTACGGCAGCTATGCAATCGGAGGAGAGTTGATCCTTGGAGGGCTGACTGCGATAGCAATACTGGTCAAGTATATCGGTGAAACATCCGATACGTCAGCTTTTTCAACAGGAGTAGTGGTATTCCTTATAATCTCCATACTTTTTGAACTTGCTACAGGAGTCCAGTTCTTTCTGTACGGAATGGACAGAGTGACATGCATCCTGCCGGCTATAGGGCTTTTTTTATCATTTATCATCAAAAGCGCAGTGTATGGAAAGGTTGATACCAAGCTTCACACAAAGGTTAACGTACGTATCGATGAACTGGGAAATGTCATCGACAGCGGATTTAAGGGGTCATTTCTGTCGGCATGGACCTTCCTGCACGGCCTGTTCCTCTTTATATTCGTTGTATGCGTGATGCTTTATGTTGATACGAGGTTTTTTGAGGAATTGAAAGATGACCCGAAGGGGCTGTTTACGAAGAAAACATTTTTCGGCACAAATACCAATGAAATTCGTCAGAGTGAGAAAGCATATGCTCTGGCAAATCAAGTGAATAATCCGGCGGCTGCACAAGCTTCTGTGGCAGGAGTGATTAATGCAGGGGTAGTTAATACAGGAGTGGCAAACCCAGGCGTTGCGAGTGCATCAGGAATGAACACTACACTGGAAACAGGTGCTTCGCAGAATGATGTTCAGCGAAGTCAGCTGATTTGCCCTGAGTGTGGATGTCCGCTCGAAGCTGGATGCAGAGTATGCCCTGAATGTGGAAATCCGATAGCTGAAGAGGATAAAGCAAATGTAAGTATTCCGGTTGTAAATACTTCTGATGTAAAGAAGATATGTCCGGAGTGCGGATGTCCGCTTGAGGGAGGCGAAAGCTGCTGTCCGGAATGTGGTTTTCCTTTGGAAAGTGGAAAAAAAGAAATAAAAGTCTGCCCAGAGTGTGGATGCCCTTTACAGGGAAATGAAACAAGTTGTCCAGAGTGTGGTTTTCCACTATAAATTATAAAAAAATGTAAAAAGGAAGGTAAAAAATATGGCAATAATAAACTGCCCAGAATGTGGAGCAAAAGTATCTGATAAGTCACCAAAATGCGTTAAATGTGGACATAGCTTTACTGTGGAATCTGATGGAGTAAATGTATCAGGTTTAAATTCTTTAAATAACGATCTTTCGTATAATTATAAGGTGGAGAAATATTATAAACAACAAAAAGGTTTATGTGTTTTTGGTTGTATTATAGGAATCGCTATAGCAATTTTGGGATTCTTAATACTTACAGATGCTTTAGGGATTAAATATAATTCAAACTATTTATCATCGACTTCTTTTGGAGGGGATTTTTATACTTATCAATATAAAGCTACAGTAGCTGCTGCTGAGAATGTCTCAAATATTGGAGAATTGTTATTGAAAATCTTTCATATTTCCGGCGTTGCTCTATTACTTGTTGGTTTACTGGTGTTTATCTCATTTGCAAAAAAAGTAAATAAAGTGGGAATAGAATTGGAAAAATGGAGGACACAAAATGGCCTTAATTGAGTGCCCGAAATGTGGAAGGATGATTTCTGACAAAGCGGAAAAATGTATAGAGTGCGGATGGATAGTATCTGGAGATGATTTTAAAACTGATATAAATATTCAGAAACCACCAATTATAAAGGACAACATAGAATCACAGCCTATAGAATCAAAAAGTGAAATAGAAAGAATGCGAAAAATAGCTTTAGTGTTCGTTGTGATAACATTTGTTATAGCAATAATAATCATGATTGTCTTTTACAGAAAAGATATAAAAAGATATGAGATTGATGCTCATTTTTACCATTATGAAGCTGATGAATCTGAGTCAGAAGCGCGTGATTATATGGATAAATATCAGAAAACTAGTGATGTGATATCTGAAATAGATGATGCGATAAGTGATGGTGAACTATCAAAATATGAGTATGAAAGAATATATAATAATGTAAGAAAATTAGATAAACATTATAGCTTTTATATGGATTATAGTGATTTGTTATTAAAAAAAGCTTTAAATGATATGATGGACGATTCTCTGGATTATCTTGAAAAAGCAAGGGACTATTACAATAAAGCCGCTACTTATAGCATTAAAGGTGATGAAGCGTATGAGAAGTCAAAATGGTCTATTTTTACATGGACTGGCCAGTCATATGAAGCATGGAATGTGATTGCGGTATTTTTTATTATTGTAATGATTGTTTTGCTCTATATGGTAAAACAAATAAAAAAACTTACTTATAGTAAAAATAAAGTAGGAGGAGAATAAGATGGGATTAATAAAATGTCCGGATTGCGGAAGAATGATATCTGATAGAGCGATTGAATGTGTAGGATGTGGTCGACCTATTAGTAACAATACAACAGTAAGTAATAGTAGTGTACAAACATCATATACTCCTAGTTATCAGAATTATAATACTCCTCAGAACAATTATGGATATCAGAATAATCCATATAATCAAGAGCCTGATATACCATCTCCGGGATTAGAAGTGTTATCTTTTTTATTTCCTATTTTAGGGTTGATATTGTTTTGTGTTTATAGTGCAAGAACCCCGATAAAAGCAGGAAGAATAGGAAAGGCAGCACTTATAGGTTTTCTGATAGGCATATTATTAATTATATTACTTGGAACTAATTAGAGATGTGAATGGAGGCTGCTATGAGTTTGATAAAGTGTCCTTATTGCGGAGAAGATATTTCTGACCTCGCAAAAAGATGCGTTCATTGTGGAAAAAACCTTGATAATAAGAAAGTATTTAATCAGGATGTCTATAATGAACTGGTTCATGAAGAAACATGTATTATACAAGAAAATAGTCCGGTATGTGTTAAAGGCATATCAATCGTGAGCAAAGGGAATGAAGACAAAATCTATGTATTCTGTGAATTTGAACCGCTTGTAGCAAAAAGTATTCAGGCAATCGTTGCAGATTTTAAATGCTATGATACATGGGGAAATAAAACACAGAATATAAGTGAGTATCAATACCTGGATCTAAGGACGACAAGAGGCGAAAGCTTTGGAACAGATCATTTGATCGAGCTTCCGGATAATACTACGCGTGCAGTTGATATCATCATTAAAAAGGTAAGATTTGTTGATAGAACATTGATTGAGTGTGGATATAACAAGTATCTTTTGCCTGAAAAAAGAATTGTTAAAGATGTGATCAATAATGAATTATATACTAAATATCTTAGACAGACCAATATTTATCAAAAGGTAGTGGAACCTCGGGATTATAACGCTGGTAGGTTTATGTACATAGCGGTACAAGGTGATAACTACTGGCGTTGTTCCTGTGGAGAGATAAATAATAGTTCTGAGGAAAAGTGTTTTAAGTGCAGAAATGATAAAAGTTTCATTTTTAATATTCAAAATGAGAAATATTTAAGAGAACGAGACGCAGAATATGAAGAGAGGATGAGAAAAGCTGCAGAGGAAAAGCAGAAGGAGTTAGAGAGGTTAAGAGAAGAAGCAGAGAAGAAAAGGCAGGAAGAAGAGAGAGAAAGAGAAAAAGAACAGGAACTGAAACGTGAAGAGGCAGAAAAACTAGAGGCAGAAAAGACTGTAAAGAGAAAGAAAAAGAAACGTCGGATCATTTTGACATTTATGCTTATATTACTCATAACTGCCGGGGCTATGCTTGCAGCGTGGTATTTATATTCGAATCATAAATACGATAATGCCAATAATTATATGAATGATGGTAAATATGACAAAGCATACGAAGAATTCATGGAAATAAAGGATTTTAAAGACAGCAGAAAGCTGGCAGAAGAAGCAATTTATCGGAAGGGAATGAAGATAAAAAGCGAAAGTAGTGTTGAATCAAGCGTTAGTATTACATTGAATGACGATGCTGCAGATGATAATTCATTGTCTGAAATTTACTATAAGAAAAAGATTTATTGCCATATAAAATATATGAGTACTTCTTCTGAAAGTGTTCAGCTCAGAGCGGTATTTATTTGGCCGGATTATTCGGTATTAAAGTATAAATTTGATTCAACATACATAAGTGGGGATATATGTAGTTTTTATGTTCAGGATGACAAGTATGATTCTGATGATTTAGGTAAACTGATCGTCAGAGTTTACAATAAGAATACTGATGAATTCTTAGGTGAATCGTCGATTGAACTGGTAGATTAGAAATGATAGGAACTGGAGTTATGATGAAAGTTGGGAATAAACATAAAGGTAAAAAAAGAATCAATACTATAGTGCTGTTTTTTAACATAGTACTAATGTTGTTTTCAGTTACCTCCTGCGGAAAAGAAAAGATAAATAAGGACGTACAATATCTTAATGATTGTATAGAAGCTTTAGATAAGTCGGAGATTACTAGTAAATCATATATTGAAGAGCTTGTAAATAAATACAATGCATTATCTGATTCAGATAAAGCTAAGGTTAAAGATTATGAAAAGCTGGCTGCCAAAAGAGACCAGATTGCACTTCAGGAAACTTTAAAAGCAGCACAGGAACAGGCTGAGAAGGATGAGAAGGAAAGAAAAGAACAGCAGGAAAACGAAAAGAAAAATAAGGAAAAACAAGAAAAAAACGATTTTATAGATATTTTGACATATGTTAGAAAAGCAGAAGCAGAATATGATAAGTTTTTTGCTTATTTTGAAAACGTGGCAGATAGAAGTCAACTTGTTATTTATTCGCAGAATAATTACGGGTACATGAATAATGTTAGAGATAATTTAAAATATGCAATAGATAAATGTGGCAGTAATTCTAATTTTTCTAATATTAAAAAACTGCTAAATACTGCATTGAGCGATATTCCATCTAGCATATATGGCGATAACCAGGTTGATAAGTATCTGGAAGATTTAAGAACTTTTACTACAGAGATATTTTATATTGATCTGGAACTAATAAAACTGGCTGATAAGTATGGGGTAAAAATAGAATAATATTTGAAAAAAATATTCTATGATGCAAGTATAAGCGCATTTTTAAATTGCTTACAGACTAATGTATACTACATGGAACTTGTTAGTAATGAGATTACCAGGCTTAAAAACATTCTGAAGTAATAAAAAAGATAGAGATATCAATAAACTATACCCATATAATAAAAACCGTAATCCCACGGGATTACGGCTTTTTACTGTGTTATTACAATTCAAAAAGCAGAACTATTAATTTTCTTTAAAAGCAGAATTGATGATTTCATCCGCTTTTTCTTCGCTGATATCAAACATCTCGACAAGTGAAGCTGATACCTCGGAATGAGATGAACCTTTAGCAAAAAGTTTTGTGGCATATTTAATGTAGCTCAGGTCAAAGCCTTCCTCACGACCTTCCTCACGACCTTCTTCAAGCCCTTGAGTGCGACCTTCTTCAAGTCCTTGAGCACGACCTTCTTCGAGTCCCTGAGCGCGGCCTTCCTCAAGTCCTTCCTCTTTCCACTGCGCGTGCCATGATTCTTTTTCATTTTCCCACTCTTCTTCGTAGGTCATGATCTCGTCCCTCCATTTTTTGTTGTGCCTGATCCTGTCGACCACGGTTTCGATTTCAGCTGTGAAATCATCCTGAACCTCTCCGGTTTCGATATAGTCGAGAAACATCTTTAAGGCTAGTGGAATATCATTTGCAGTGCTTTTTGTATTGAGAATGATCTTCTGGGTTCCGTCACCATAACCTAATTCGAAATTCTGCAGACACCTGTTTTCAAAAACATATAGATGCCTGCCTTCTTTGAAAAGATCAAATCTGCAAATGAATATTACGATATTCTTCTTAAGCATTGAATATGATTCACCTTTATCCAGCAAATCTTTATCAATCATTGACTGATAGTATCTTCCGCGTTTGGGAAGATCCTTGAACCTGTAATTCTGCATCTCGATGTTGTAAACTTCATCCTCACCGTCGCAGTAAACATCAAGACGTATTCCTTTAGAATAAGCAGAATAATCGTAGTTTTTTTCAATTACTGGAATGTCAACTCTTGATATTTTTTTATCAAGAATACGTTCCAGACATTTGCGGCATAAATCAGGATGCCGCATTACTATTCCAAAAACTGTCTTGTTGCTAAATAGTAGTTTTTCTTTTATCAAGTAAAGAACCTCCTTTGAAAAATTATTATTTTACGAAAAAAATAATGTGCTCCCTCGGAGGTGTATCAATTACAAAATGTTCAATATATATTATATTGCTAAAATATAGCGAGTTCAATATAAAAATAATATTTCATTGTTCGTTTCACGGCACATATTTTGTTTTATTCTGTAAGGGTTTTTGTTATAATGTTTCAAATTAATGTAGACTATATAGATTTTTTGTTTTAGATTGAATGTGGTAAAAAAGGTTATGAGAATAGAACATGTTGCAATGTATGTAAATGATTTGGATGCGGCAAGGGATTTCTTCGTGACATTTCTTGGCGGGGTATCTAACGATGGATATCATAACGAGAAGACCGGGTTAAGATCGTATTTTATTTCATTTGAGGATGGAGCCCGTCTTGAGATTATGAACAGACCGGATCTGATAGACGATGCAAAAACTCTTTACCGTACCGGTTATGCGCATATAGCTTTTTCGGTAGGAAGTAAAGAAAAGGTTGATGAACTGACGAAGAGGGTTGCTTCTGCCGGATATGAAGTGATCAGCGGACCGAGGACAACAGGAGACGGATACTACGAATCCTGTATCGTGGCTATTGAGAATAATCAGATAGAAATTACTGTATAGTTTTGAAGGTAAAATGATCAGGCAATAACAGTATAGCTTTATAGTAAAATGATTAGGTAATGACCGGGTTGATCATACCGGGAATCGACATTGAAAAAGGAAGACAAAGAAATATATGAAAAGACAAATTTCGGAAAGCTTTCGGCTTAGTGCAATACTATCGTTGTCGGGCGGACTTCAGGATGCATATACATTTAATGTCAGAGGAAAAGTATTTGCCAATGCGCAGACCGGAAATGTTATCCTGATGAGTCAGAACTTTATGACTGGGGATTTCGGAACAGGTGCTAAATACCTTATACCGATCATAGCATTTGCATTTGGAATCATTCTGGCAGAACAGATTGAACATAAGCTGAAGCGTGCGCATAAACTTCACTGGAGACAGGTGATCATTCTGATAGAGATGCTTTTGCTTGGTGCAGTAGGTTTTATCCCGAGAGAGTTTAATATGCTGGCAAATATTCTGGTTTCACTGTCCTGTGCGATGCAGGTGCAGTCGTTCCGTAAGGTTCACGGGTATCTCTATGCAAGTACGATGTGCATAGGAAACCTCCGCAGCGGAACAGAGAGCTTATCACAGTATATTCGTGATAAAGATAAGCAGAATCTCTATAAGACTGCGCATTATTACGGAATAATAATGATATTTGCGATAGGAGCCGGCATAGGTGGCCTGTTGTCTGATATTTGGGGCATATATACGATCTGGGTGTCGGTAGGGCTCCTTTTGGCAGATTTCTTTATCATGATGAAGAAGTATTAACGGAAGAACAACCGTAAGCATTTAAAAGGACAATGAAAAAACTCAGAATATGAAAATTATTAGATAATTATCATGATTAATTTATTGTAAAACCAAGAATTTTAAGATATAATATGTTTACGTGATTTTTGGAAAGTGGCAGAGGAGAAATATCATTCACATCATGAGGAATGAAACGTGATCTTGCAGCTTTCAATAAATAAAAGAGTAGTGAAAGTTTAAAGGAGGAGTTACTAACAATGGGAATTTTAACAAGATTCAAGGATATCATGGCAGCAAACATCAATGCGCTTCTTGACAAGGCAGAGGATCCGGAGAAGATGATCGATCAGACAATGAGAAATCTTACTTCTGACCTCGGTAAGGTTAAGGAAGAGACAGCTGCAGTTATGGCAGATGAGCAGAGATGCAAGAGAGAGCTTGATCAGTGCAACAAGGAGATCGCTGATATGCAGGCTTACGCTGAGAAGGCAGTTCTTGCAGGAAATGATGCTGACGCAGCTAAGTTCCTTCAGCAGAAGGCTAAACTCGCTACAAAGCAGGCAAGCTTACAGCAGACATATGATGTTGCAGCAGCTAACGCTATGAAGATGCGTCAGATGCATGATAAACTTGTAAATGATATTAATGAGCTTAACATCAGACGTGATGCTATCAAGGCAAAGATCAAGGTTGCTAAGACTCAGGAGCGTATCAATAAGCTTACATCTAACGTAAGTGATTCTACATCCAGCATGGCTGCATTTGAGCGTATGGAAGCAAAGGCAAATGCTATGCTTGATTCTGCAAATGCTATGGCTGACCTCAATCAGTCTACAGCTGCAAATGAGATCGAAAACCTTGCAGGAAAGTATGATGCGGCACCAGATGCAGTAGTATCTGATGAAATCGCAGCTATTAAGGCAAAGCTTGGAATGGCAGCACCAGCAGCGCCAGAAGCTCCTGCTGAATAATGGAAGGTCTGAATAGAGTACAAGAGGAGGCCTGCTCGTATACCGAGGGGCCTCTTCTTATTTTAGCCGGAGCCGGAAGCGGAAAGACCCGCGTGCTTACGCACAGGATCGCATATCTCATAGATGAGAAGTCAGTAAATCCATACAATATACTGGCAATAACATTTACCAATAAGGCTGCCAATGAGATGCGCGAGAGAGTGGATAATATCGTAGGTTACGGCTCTGAAAGTGTCTGGGTAAGTACATTTCACTCAATGTGCGTGCGTATCCTTAGAAGACATTTTGAAGCAATCGGCGGAAATAACAATTTCACAATATATGATACTGATGAGCAGAAAACAGTTATCAAAGAGGTGCTGAAATATCTAAACCTTGATCCGAAAATGTATCCTGAGAGGATGATGTTATCGGAGATATCTAAGGCAAAGGAGGAATATATCTCGCCTGACAGATATGAAAAGCAGCAGGGCTCTGATTTTAGAGGGCTTCAGAAGGCGAAGATCTACCACGAATATCAGAAGCGTATGAAGCAGAATAACGCTTTGGATTTTGACGATCTGATCTTTAAGACGATAGAGCTTTTTGAGCATCATCCGGACATCCTTGAGCAGTATCAGAATCGTTTCAGATACATCATGGTGGATGAGTATCAGGATACCAACAGGACTCAGTTCCTTCTGGTAAAAATGCTTGCAGCAAAATACAAAAATCTCTGCGTGGTAGGTGATGACGATCAGTCAATCTACAAATTCCGTGGAGCTGATATCAGTAATATCCTGAATTTCGAGCAGGAATACCCTAATGCCAAGGTGGTCAAGCTGGAGCAGAATTACCGTTCTACTGCAAACATCCTGAATGCTGCAAATGGAGTTATCGCCAACAACCAGGGACGCAAGGATAAGAGGCTCTGGACAGATCAGGAGGACGGAGAGAAGGTTATCTACGAGTGCTTTGATAATGAGTATTCTGAGGCTGAAAGCGTCATCAGGCGTATTGTAGAGCTTAAAAGGCAGGGAAAGGCTCTGTCGGATATGGCTGTACTTTATAGAACAAACAATCAGTCGCGTGTGCTTGAAGAGAAGCTTATCATGGAAGGTGTTCCATACAAGCTCGTCGGAGGCACAAACTTCTATGACAGAAAAGAGATTAGGGATATAGTTGCATATCTTAAATCCGTAAATAACAGGGATGATGAAATATCGCTGAGACGTATCATAAATGTTCCAAGAAGAGGAATCGGAGATACAACTGTCGGAAGACTTGTTGAATACTCCATGGCAAATGGAATCGACCTCTTCTCCGCTATGGATATGGCGGAAACCGTTCCGGGAGTAGGAAGGGCGGCAGGTAAGCTTAAGGAATTCACTGATCTTATATTCAGTCTGTCTGATATTTATCGTGAGGAAGGTCTTACAGCACTCTTTGATGCAATCCTTGAGAAGACTGAGTATGTGACTTTACTTAAGGCAGAAGGAACTGATGAAGCCAAGACCAGAGTTGAAAATATAAATGAACTCCGAAATAAGGTTGTAAGCTATGAGGAAGGCAGCGAAACACCATCGCTTACAGAACTTCTTGAAGAGATAGCTCTTGTAGCTGATACAGATACCGGCACAGAAACTGATGACAGGGTTTCGCTTATGACTCTTCACAGCGCTAAGGGACTTGAATTCCCTTATGTTTTCATGGTCGGTATGGAGGAAAGGCTCTTCCCAAGCGGACTTTCAATGGATTCTGATGATCCTGATGCTCTTGAGGAGGAGAGAAGACTCTGTTATGTCGGAATAACCAGAGCTATGAAGGAACTTCGTCTAAGCAGTGCATCCAGTCGTATGATAAATGGAAGCAGAAATTATACGGAGATTTCAAGATTTATTAAGGAGATACCATCCAACCTGCTTATCAGAAAGGCTGACAGGGCGCCTTCTTTCATGTCAAGGAATTCTGCGGGACGTGACGGTCAGGGCAGCTTTGGAAGAAGAAGCTATGATGACAGCTACGGCTCAGGTGGCGGTTTTGGCGGCTTCGGCGGCACAACCTCTGCAAAGACTGTTAAGACAGTCAGGGAAAAGCCTTACGGCGGACTGGATTTTTCTTCTATGAAGAAAGGCATGCCAGCGCAGACAGACATTGATTACGCTGTCGGCGATACCGTAAAGCACATTAAATTCGGAAAAGGCACTGTTAAGAGTATAGTCAGCATGGGCTCTGACAGCGAGGTCATTGTTGATTTTGACAGGGTCGGAGAGAAGAAAATGTTTGCTTCTCTGGCAAAATTGAAAAAAATGTGAAATGAGGCTTTTTTAATACATTTTAAAGATTTTGGTATGGAATAATAAAAAATGCTGTGTTATAATAATTATGCTATATTAATTTGTTGAAAGGTGGGTATTCATATGAACGACATTGAGAAGAAAACAGACGAGCCTGTTGAAAGCGCAAAGAACGCGTTTCTTTCAATAGCAATCATCGTAGGTGTTATTACTATCATTGCAGGTATTGCTCTTGCAGTTTATAAGTATCTTACACCTGATTATCTTGATGACTTTGATGAGTTTGATGATGATTTTGATGATGATTTCTTTGATGATGATCAGGAGATCACAGAGGACGTTAAGCCAGAGGCAGAAGCTTAGGCTGAGGCATAGACTTGTCGCGTTAAATGAGAAGGAAGACCGCCGGGTGTTTTGCATTCGGCGGTCATTTCATGTTTATAAATCTTCATAAAGTCTTAAGAATATTATTTCATTTATCTGTTAGGATATAAGAGGGGGAAGTATACCCTGGGATATATGATTATATGAGAAATGGGGATGACGTATGGTATATAATATACTGATGTGTGATGATGAAAAGGAGATTGTTGAGGCCGTCTCTATCTATCTTGAGGCGGAAGGGTATAATGTTTATAAAGCCTATGACGGGGCTGAGGCACTTGAGATAATAGATAAAGAAGAAATACATCTTCTTGTAATAGACATCATGATGCCGAATATTGACGGATTAAACGTGGTAAGAAAAGTTAGAGAATTCAGTAATGTTCCGGTAATACTTCTTTCGGCAAAGTCTGAATATAACGATAAGATACTCGGCCTTAACGTAGGGGCGGATGATTATATAACGAAACCATTTAACCCTCTTGAGCTTGTTGCCAGAGTTAAGTCTCAGATGAGAAGATATACAATGCTTGGGAATATTTCCGATACTTCGGTTGATAATGATAAGCTTGCAACAGGCGGACTTGAGATTGATATCAAGAGCAGAACAGTTACTGTTGACGGCGAAGATGTTAAGCTTACGCCTATTGAATTTCATATACTCCGTTTCCTGATGGAGAATATGAATACGGTATTTTCAACATCCCAGATATATGAGGCTGTATGGAAGGAGGAAGCATTTGCTTCTGAGAATATCATAGCTGTACATATCAGACATATCAGGGAGAAGATCGAGCTTAATCCTAAGGAGCCAAGATACCTTAAGGTTGTCTGGGGACAGGGATACAAGATTGAAAAGATTTAGATTATTAAGCTATGAATGATAATAGTAAAGTGAAAAAAAATGATCTATTGCATAGCAGAGCCAGTAAGGTTTTTCTTGAACTTATTGGCTTTGTTTGCGTTGTAATGCTTATTCTTCTGTATTTTACCAAGTTTATCAAGAATAATTATTTTGAAGATACGGATGTGGAAAGAAATGTTGATTATGCTGAGACACAGCATATCAAAGACTGTTTCAATAATGAGATACTTCGTATAGCGAACATCCATGACATAAATAACAGATATCTCAGCATCGACAGGGAAAGCAACATAATGGATTACTGCGACCTTTCGACTCTTATAGATAACACTTTAATCATTCAGCTTGATGACGGAAAAGAATATATAGAAGACTTCTGGGAAACCTATGATAACATAAGGACTTCATTTTCTATCAATGAGTTTGAAGCTTATTGTGATTCTCCGGTGGAGAGCTTTGTATATGACATCTCATTAAACAATTATTATAATGATCTCGATGGAAATGCGCATGCACTGTATAATGATAAGGATTATTCATTTTATGAGTACATGTATAATTCCTCTTATGTTACTCTTAGTGCAAATGAATATAGACGTATCGCCTTAAGCATAGCGGATACCAATATGGATAGTGCATACAGTATTCTTAAGGATGGTAAGTACAGCTCTTACCGCCAGAGTATTGACAGTAATGATCTTGTTGCCTTTGATGATTATGAACATTATTTTGTGATGACATCCGATAAGATCTATAATAACTGCGGTTATATGGATATCTCTAATATCTATGGTGATACAATTCTTTATATACCTGTCAGTTATCTTAATGTCTACGGCAGCATCGAAGAATTAGAAAGATCGATACTTTTTGCACCTGTTTTCGAAAACATAGTTCCGGCATTTATTTCAGCAATGGGGGAAGACTTTTATACCATCAGCTCCCTTATTTTCTATAATTACAATGACGAGAGCAGTGAAACTACAACGGCTCTTTATTCATACAGCTTCAGCGATGAAACAGCAGACAGCAATGTTTTAAATTATAAAAGCGATCAGGGCGGCGTATATATATATGATTCTTCCGAAGATCTGAAATATATAGAAGAAACCTGCGATATGGTTCTTATATACGGAATAAATGGTGAAGGTAAGGAAGAAAGCTATTACTTGGATTCTGACGGAAACAGGAATTCAATTTCATATTTTGATTCAACTTTAGTTTCGGATATGGACAGCTGGTCGGATATAAAGATAATAATAGGTCTTTCTTCGGGACTTATCTCAAAGCTTGATGTGGGACGTTATGAGGAGAAAAGACGTGTGCTTTATAACTTCTGCAGAATATTGTATGAGGATTATAATCTGCTTTTCTGTACATCAATAATCGTACTGGTTCTTGTATTCGCGGCGATGATGCTTCTGAATAATCCATATTATTATCAGGACGGAGAGAAGAGGATCTTCCTTATGGACAGAGGCTGGCTGGAGGTGCTTGTAATAATATTTGCAGCATTATTCTTTAGTTTCAGTAAGATCTTTATGGGCTTCTTTGAGGATATATTTCAATATGACAGCTGGCAGAGGATACTTACTCCTATCAAGGTGACGATGATCACGATCGACAGTGCTCTGATATTTGTATATCTGGTGGAAATCATTTTATCAATCCAGAGAAGACTTAAGAGAAGAGTGTTCATTGATGAACTGCTTCTTGTCAAGCTTGTCAGATGGGTAAGCGGCATGTTTGAAATGGCGTCAAGGCAGGGACGCGGAGGACGTGTTGCATTTATCAGAGGAAGTATGGTGTTTGTATTTAATATTTTAGCTATACTTGCAATTCAGATCTGGCATTTTCCGGTAATAGCACTGATATTTTTTGATGTGATCTATGCTCTGGTAAACCTGCTTTCAATATCCAAGACAGTTAAAAATGAAGAAGGTGTCGACAGAGTCCTTAATACCGCCAGAGAGATAGGCGGAGGAAATCTGGAGGCGCAGGTTGATACGGAAGGTATCGGCGGAAGCAGCCTTACCCTTGCACAGACTATTAATGGTATGAATGACGCTCTGAATGCAGCTGTAGAGAAGAGTGTACGTGACGAGAAGATGAAAGCCGAGCTCATCACAAATGTATCCCACGACATCAAAACACCGCTTACTTCAATAATCAATTATGTGTCGCTCATAAGAAGAGAGAAGGTTGACAATGAGAAGCTTCTGGGGTATGTTGATATACTGGACAGCAAATCTCAGAGACTTAAACAGCTTATAGAGGACCTTATAGAGGCATCAAAGGCAAGCTCCGGAGAGATTGAGATGGATATAATCAGTCTGGATTTTTCCGAATTCATGAATCAGGTTATCGGTGAATCTATAGACAGATTCCATGATAATGATCTGGAGATTTCTACTGATATAAGTAAAGAGACAGTAATGATAAATGCTGACGGACGCCATCTTGTAAGAATAGCTGAAAACCTGCTGAACAATGCATATAAGTATTCTGAAAAAGGATCTACCATTTATCTTACCCTTAGGAAAGATGAGGATAATGCGGTAATGACTGTAAAAAACCGCAGCGGGCAGAAACTTGATTTATCGGCTGATGAGCTTTTAGAGAGGTTTGTACGAGGCGACAGATCCAGATCGACTGAAGGAAGCGGTCTGGGACTTTCCATAGCTAAAAGTCTGACTGAACTTATGAACGGAAAGTTTGAGATTTCTATAGACGATGCAATTTTCATAGTTAACATAACATTTCCTCTTATGAAAGAAGAACAGTAATGAGTAATTTGGTTTTCAGTATTAATGTTACAGCGCCAATCTTTCTTATGATACTTCTGGGGTATTTCCTTAAGAAGATAAAGGTGATAGACGATAATTTTGTTAAAGTGGGAAACAAATATGTCTTTTTGGTAGCTCTTCCGGTAATGCTTTTTAAGGATATAGCTCAGACGGATATTATAAAGGATATAAGTGCAGGATTTGTTATATTTTGTTCGTCTGTTACAATACTGATGTTTTTGATCATTTGGCTCCTTTCATATCTTCTGATAAAAGATAAGACTCAGGTTGGTGCATTTGCGCAGGTCGGAGCAAGGGGAAGTGCAGCGGTACTTGGTGTTGCGTTTGTTGAGAATATCTGCGGAAGTGCCGGAATGGCTCCTGTAATGATAGTTGCTGCTGTACCGTTTTTTAATATTCTGTCGGTCATCATATTGACTTTTTCTGCAGATCTGGGAAAAGATGTAAAGCTTACAGGAGAAAGCAAAGCTCTTGCAAAACAGAGAAGAAATAAGAATATCAGGAAAGCCTGCATAAATATTTGTAAGAATCCTATTATTCTCGGTATTCTCGCAGGACTTTTATTCTCGATTTCAGGGCTTGAAATGCCAAAGATCCCATCGAAGATGATAAATTACATCTCAAATACAGCTACTCCTATAGCTCTTTTGGCGATTGGAGGAGGCTTTAATGGTAAAGAAGCGCTTAACAGGCTTAAACCGGCTGTATGTGCGTCTATAGTGAAGCTTATTATCCTTCCGGCTGCATTTATACCTGTTGCTGCCTGCTTTGGATTTGGCCCGAGTGAAATGGCTGCTATTCTTGTTATGCTTGCGTCGCCATCTACAGTCAGCTGCTATGTTATGGCTGACAATATGGGAAATGACAGAGTGCTTACATCCAATACTATATTGATCACCACGATCATGTCCTCGCTGACTCTCACAGGCTGGGTATATATAATGAGAGCAGTAGGACTGTTATAAAATAATTAGCGCAGCGGGACAGTTGCGATGACATTACATCAGTATGTTTTTTTAAAATTTGTCTGATGTTTTATCAAAAAAATTACGAAAAAATGACGCAAATACATAGGTTTCAAGGCACTTTCGGATTGTATTTAAATTAGTACAAAAAAAATATTTTTTTTTCTTGACATTTGGGGCCTTCATCTATATAATTGGAAAAGTGCTGAAAAACACGGGATCTTAGCTCAGCTGGGAGAGCATCTGCCTTACAAGCAGAGGGTCACAGGTTCGAGCCCTGTAGGTCCCACTAGATAAACTAAGTTTTATCTATGGTCTTTGACCGGTTTTGGCGGGATAGCTCAGCTGGCTAGAGCACGCGGTTCATACCCGCGGTGTCGAGGGTTCAAGTCCCCCTCCCGCTACTTAAAAAAAATAAAAAAATCAGTTGACATGATAACGTACTTTATGTATAATGTCCGTTGTGTCGAGTGATTCCTTTAACGGGGTGTGGCTCAGCTTGGCTAGAGCGCCTGATTTGGGATCAGGAGGTCGCAGGTTCGAATCCTGTCACCCCGACGCTTATTACAAAAGCATATATAATATGCGGGTGTAGTTCAATGGTAGAACACCAGCCTTCCAAGCTGGATACGTGGGTTCGATTCCCATCACCCGCTTTTTACTTGCAAAAATACAAGAGTATTATGCAAGAGTAAATGTGTCCGTAGCTCAGCTGGATAGAGCAACGGCCTTCTAAGCCGTGGGTCGGGGGTTCGAATCCCTTCGGGCACATTTTTTACTTTATATAGAAGCTTTTATGCGAACTGTAGAGTAATATGGTGGGTATGGCGCAGTTGGCTAGCGCGCCAGATTGTGGCTCTGGAGGCCGAGGGTTCAAGTCCCTCTACCCACCCTCTTAATTAAATGAAGGTCCTTTTAGCCTTCCTATCATTGGACTATAGCCAAGCGGTAAGGCACAGGACTTTGACTCCTGCATTCGTTGGTTCGAATCCAACTAGTCCAGTTTAATTAAATAACTATTGTGCCTTTGACGTTTGTCATTGGCACGTTTTTATATGGGCTACTAGCTCAGGTGGTAGAGCACTTGACTTTTAATCAAGTTGTCGCGGGTTCGAGTCCCGCGTGGCTCATGAGAATATATTAACCGTCATATTCACGAGATCGTGATAATGACGGTTTTTTGATTCTTATGGATTTTTGGGCATAAAAAAACCGCCCTGGCTAAAGACGGTAAAAATAAAAAAGTGCGGATAACAGGAGTTGAACCTGCACGGGATTTCCCACCAGAACCTAAATCTGGCGCGTCTGCCAATTCCGCCATATCCGCATTTGGTGCTTTTTGCACTCACAGTTACGCATTTTATCACATCAGCTTATATAAGACAAGAATAATTCATAAGTTTTTGTTAATTTAGTTATATATTCGTTGAAATGAAGTAAAAAAGTGTGTTAAAATAGTTTTGTATGTTTAGACAGTATTTTGACTGAATACCGGGGAAGGTAAAAAATATTAAATGATCAACAGAGGTAAGACTGAAAATGGGTAAGAGATGGAGTAAAGAAGACTGGAAAAAATGTAGTGTTCTCGCGGTTTCATTATGTATTGTAGTAACGTTTTATATGCTTTTGGGAAAGCTTCCCGGAGTTCTTAAATTTCTTGGGATGATCATAGGAGCATTTGCACCTATCATTATGGGCTGTGTCATAGCATTTCTCCTGACTCCTGTAATGAATTTCCTTAAGGGCGTGTTCTCAAAGCTCTTTATAAAGATATTGGGCGAGAATAAGAAGATGACAGCGGTTAAGGTAGCTAATACGCTGGCGGTTGCATTCTCACTGATATTCCTTTTATCAATAGTTATCGGACTTCTCATGGTTCTTATTCCTGAGCTTCAGAGAAGTATCACGATGCTCTCAAATGAGATCCCGAATTATGTGGATAATGCAAAGAACTGGCTGAAGAATCTTTCATTTCTTAAGAAGTATCCTAAGATATATGATACAGTCAGCACAAATCTTGATAAGATCCAGGATAATCTTATGAAGATAATAGCAGACAAGCTTCTTCCGAATATTGATACTATCGTTGTAAAGATTTCATCAGGTATCATCGGCGGTGTAAAGTTTGTATTTAATTTCTTTGTAGGAATCATCATTGCGGCATATATCCTTTACAGCAAGGAGAGACTTGCTGCTAACGGCAAGAAGATGATCTTCAGTGTATTCAAGAAGAAGGCCGGAACAGTAGTACTTGATTCGCTTTCATTTATCAATAATGTATTCGGCGGATTTATCGACGGCAAGATCCTTGATTCGATGATAATAGGCGTTATATGCGCTATATTCTGTCTCTTTGTTGAGATGCCGTATGCGATACTTGTCAGCGTAACGGTCGGTATAACAAATATCATTCCGTTCTTCGGACCGTTTATCGGAGCTATACCTTGCTCGATACTGATACTTGTTGCAGATCCGCTTAAGTGTCTGATATTTGTAATATTTATCATTATCCTCCAGCAGATCGATGGAAATATCCTCGGACCGCTTATCCTCGGAGATTCAACCGGTCTTTCAGGTCTCTGGGTAATGGTAGCAATCCTTGTAGGCGGAAACCTGTTCGGATTCATGGGCATGCTTCTCGGCGTTCCTGTGCTTGCATGTATCTACGCACTTGTAAATGTTCTTGTTGATGGAAAGCTTAAGAAGCAGGGACTTTCGGTTGCAACGGATTATTATCTGACGCTGCATGGCTTTGATGAAAATGGAGATCCTGTCAGAGTTAAGAAGCAGGTCGGACAGGGAAATGACAGAAGAAGCAGAAAGCAGAATAAGAGACATAAGAATTCCAAGGATATTTTTGAGACCAGAGAGAATATAAGAGAAAAGGTCGGCATGAATATCGAGGAAGAGATAAATAATGAGAAGGTTGCTGCTGCGGAAGGAAAGGTGCAGATCAAGGCAGATGCCGCAAATCAGTATAATGATTATCTTAAGAAGAATAATTATTATAACAAGCACAGAAGATCTGGAAATAACAGCAGAAAGTCGACAATTTCAGCCGAGAAGAGCGAGAAGACCGAAAGCAGAAAGAATGCTTTGGACAACGTAAAGGCTGTAGATGAACAGAACATAAGAAAGGTTCAGAACGTCAGACCAAACAATCATAAAACAAATATAACCAGGAATAAACCGGTTAATAAGCCTGTAAGGACTGAACAGAAGACAGAGAAAAAAGACAGCGAATAATATATGATGACAGGAGGGGTTAACATGTCAGTAAGAACAGCGTATAACAATAAGGAAATGCTTGCATGGACAGCATATTTTGCAGATGTAATGGAGACGAGTCCGGAGAAGATCAAGCTTATCAATATTTGCGGTAAGGAGAAAAATGTTGTCCCTACCATAGAAACTCACAAGAGAGTTATGATATTTGCGGATTCAACACATGAGAATCTTTTCTATGAGCTTTGGGAGAAGGGTATAGGAGAGTATGATGTCTGGTTCGCAGAAGGACTTATTCCAAATGATAGTGTAAAGCATGGTAAGGTAATTGATTTTGCCAACAAGAAGCTGACGGTTCCTACGGTAATATTCATTTTAAATGAGAATACCAGAGAATCCTACAGGATCGGTATGAAGAATGAATTCTTCAGTAAGGGTACTGTAAAGTACGTTGGCAATGAGATAAGAGCTATCATCATGAGCATGCTTGGGGTTGATTCTCATGATACCATAGCTATAGTAAGCGGTGAGAGTATCGTTATCGAGTCTGCTATCATCGCAAGTGAAGGAACCATCATCGCGGTTGAGCCTGATGAGCAGGACAAGAGGACCATGGAGGAAAATGTATCCAAGTTCGGTCTTCACAATGTAGAGATAATACCTGATCTTTCAGAGGAATCGCTTGCAAAGATACCTGTTCCGAGACTTTCATTTATAGTTGCAACAAAGTATCTTGAGAAGGATATAGAGAGACTTATAACCAAGAATCCAAAGATGCAGTTCGTAATCTATACTCTTGAGCTGGATGTCCTCAGTACCATCAAGGATATCTTTGAGAGACATAATATCAAGAATATGGAGGTTACTCAGGTAACCATCAGCAAGACTGATAAGAACAGCGTGTTCGTTTCACAGCCTTCACCATGGCTTATCACAGGAGAAATCTAATTTATATAAAAGTAGTTTTTTAGTATAGTTGAAAAATCAAAACAAATGTTGTAGAATATGAAAACTGTAAGCCGGAAGGCTTATAAGATTCAGAAATACATTAAACTGCAGAGGGCGGCCTTTGATAAAAAGCCCGTTACTGCGAGTAAATAAATTTGGAGGAAAGATAAAATGGCAACCCAGTATAATCACAAATTGATTGAGGCTAAATGGACTAAAAAATGGGAAGAAAAGCCGGTTAATGTTAATGATGGTGTAAAGCCTAAATATTACTGCCTTGATATGTTCCCTTATCCATCAGGAAATGGTCTTCACGTAGGACATTGGAGAGGATATGTTATATCCGATGTATGGAGCAGATATCAGCTTATGCACGGAAAGTATGTTATCCATCCTATGGGCTGGGATGCATTTGGTCTTCCTGCAGAGAATTATGCTATCAAGAATGGTATTCATCCATCTATCTCAACAGCTTCAAATATTGCAAGCATCAAGAAGCAGATCAAGCAGATTGCTGCTATCTATGACTGGGATATGGAAGTAAATACAACTGATCCGGATTATTTTAAGTGGACTCAGTGGATATTTGTTCAGATGTTTAAGCATGGTCTTGCATATGAGAAGGAGATGCCTATCAACTGGTGTCCTTCATGTAAGACAGGTCTTGCAAATGAAGAGGTTAAGGAAGGAAAATGTGAGAGATGCGGCGCTGACGTTACCAAGAAGAATCTTCGTCAGTGGATGCTGAAGATCACAGCTTATGCTGAGAGACTTCTTAATGATCTTGATAAGCTTGACTGGCCTGAGAAGGTTAAGAAGATGCAGACTGAATGGATCGGTAAGTCTACCGGTGCAGAGGTTCAGTTCAAGATCGACGGAAGAGAAGATGAGATAACTGTTTATACAACAAGACCTGATACTCTTTACGGTGCTACATTTATGGTGCTTGCTCCTGAGCATGAGCTTGCTGCAGGACTTTCTACACCTGAGACAAAGGCTGCTGTAGATGATTATATCTATCAGACATCCCTTCGTTCTTCTGTAGACAGAATGGCAGATCATGAGAAGACAGGTGTATTTACAGGAAGCTATGCTATAAATCCTCTTAACGGTGCTAAGATTCCAATCTGGCTTTCTGATTATGTACTTGCTGATTACGGTACAGGCGCTATCATGTGCGTTCCTGCTCATGATGACAGAGACTTTGAATTTGCTAAGAAGTTTAACATTCCTATCATCCAGGTTATCGCTAAGGATGGTAAGGAGATCGAAAATATGACAGAAGCTTATACAGAAGCTTCAGGGATCATGATCAATTCCGGTGAGTGGAATGGCATGGAGTCGTCAGTCCTTAAGAAGGAAGCTCCTCATATCATTGAGGAGAAGGGCTTCGGTAAGGCTACAACAAACTACAAGCTTCGTGACTGGGTATTCTCTCGTCAGAGATACTGGGGTGAGCCAATTCCAATCATCCATTGTCCGGACTGCGGTGCAGTTCCTGTTCCGGAGGATCAGCTTCCGCTTACACTTCCTGAGGTTGAGAAGTACGAGCCTACAGGAACCGGTGAATCACCACTTGCAGCTATCGACAGCTGGGTAAATACAACTTGTCCTTGCTGTGGAAAGCCGGCTAAGAGAGAGACAAATACTATGCCTCAGTGGGCAGGATCATCATGGTATTTCCTCAGATATGTTGATGTTAAGAATGATAAGGAGCTTGTATCAAAGGAGAAGGCTGATAAGTACCTTCCTGTAGATATGTATATCGGTGGTGTTGAGCATGCAGTTCTTCACCTTCTGTATTCAAGATTCTACACAAAGTTCCTTTATGATATCGGAGTAGTAGGATTTGATGAGCCATTTACAAAGCTCTTCAACCAGGGTATGATCTGCGGACGTGACAGAGAGACAGGAAAGCCAACCAAGATGAGTAAGTCACTTGGAAATATCGTTTCGCCTGATGATATCGTAAATGATTACGGCTGCGATGCACTTCGTCTCTATGAGCTTTTCGTAGGACCGCCTGAACTTGATTCAATCTGGGATGATGCAGGAATCGACGGAATCTCAAGATTCATCAAGAGATTCTATTCAATGGTTATCGATAACTCAGAGAAGGATGTTGCTGAGACACCTGAACTCCTCAGACTTCGTCATGGACTTATCAGAGATATCTCACAGAGACTTGAGAGCTTCAGCTTAAATACAGTTATCTCTGCATTTATGGAATACAACAATAAGTTTGTAGACCTTACAAAGACTACAGGTGTTGATAAGGAAACCCTTAAGACTATGGTTAAGCTGATCGCTCCATTTGCACCTCACATAGGAGAGGAGCTCTGGGAGGTTCTTGGCGGTACAGATTCTGTATTCCATGCTGAGTGGCCAGAGTTTAATGAAGAGCATCTTAAGGCTGATACGATCACACTTCCTGTTCAGGTATGTGGTAAGACAAGAGTAACAGTTGATGTTCCTGCTGATGCAGATAAGGATACTATAATCGCACTTGGTAAGGAGGCTCTTGGCGACAGACTTGATGGTAAGACTATCGTTAAGGAGATCTACGTTCCGGGCAAGATCATCAATATCGTTGCAAAATAATTTTGAAGAAAAGATCATAAAATGTTGATCAGATCGATCATCGAAATATTTAAAGCGGTCAGATTCAAATTTGAATCTGACCGCTTTTTGGCTGATTATTGGCTTTTTAAATTAATATGAAACTGTATTAAATGAACTGGTATGCTGCCTCCGAAAGTTCTCTCCATTACCTCGTCAACCTCGGCTGCCTGAACCTCCTCCTTTGAAACGAGAGAAGTAATGATGGCATTTTCACTTTTGATGATGCCTCGTTCGGAAAGTCTCTTGATGACGGTGTAGGTGGTCGCTTTCTTCCAGCCAAGCTCCTTTTCGCAAAGCTTTGCAAGTTCAGTGCTCTTCATCGGTTCATTTGCCCATAGCAGAAGGCATGATTAAGACGCAATTAATACCTTCAAATAATAGAGTAAAGTTTTTGTCAGTTGAATAAAAAAATAAAGAGAGAGTATCAAGCCTCTTTGATATAATGATTTTGACCAATAATCCAAAACAAGGAGGAAGATACTCTCATGAACATTGTAGCACT
>Ga0247611_10000148_pt1 | contig 144660 bp, 114 predicted proteins | sample 177DNAGHGhighgp2_FD_192422 | JGI IMG/M metagenome (GOLD analysis project Ga0247611, IMG submission 192422) | Sheep rumen microbial communities from Palmerston North, Manawatu-Wanganui, New Zealand - 1770 DNA GHGhigh gp2 | ecosystem: Host-associated > Mammals > Digestive system > Stomach >...
CGCAGAATCGTTCAATTCCAAAATCAAGAGTTTTAGAGGCTCTGTAAGGGGAGTTGTTGATGAAAAATTCTTCCTTTTCAGGCTCACTAGGATTTATGCCTGCCCCCACTAATTTTCCGCTGAGCCGTAATCGATCACACCATGGTCCATTTATTTTCTTTAGGGGAAGGGGTAAAATTTAAAAAGGAACCTTAAGCCTCGGCTTAAAATTCCTTTTTAGGTTTCAAATAGGTAAAATTTCTAAGGTAAAAAAGATTGTTTCAGGTTTATGGCGCAAAATTATAGTCATTTTTTGAACCATAAACACAATTTTTATATGTTATAAAACATATTTTTGGGCATTTCCTTAAAAAGTCCTACTTATTCTCTTGAAAATCAGATATGCAAACGTTTACGCATTTTTTTTACTTCTCAAAGTAATTGAGGGTAAAATTGCCGTTGCTGTCGAGAACGACATAGGTGCAAAGCGAGATCCAGTCGCCCAGGAAGATGACCGGCGGCATGCCTTCGACCTCGTTCATGCGCGCGATGTGAAGGTGACCATAGACAAAGGCCTCCACGTCGGGATGGCTGGCATAGAAGTCACGCGAGAAGTCGATGAGTCGCTCGGCGGCACGCTCTGACACAGCCTGCTGCCTGGCGGGATCACGCCCCGTTCGGTTCTCGTTAGACCATCTGGTGGCAATGGGATAGGTCCAACGCGGATGGATGGCGGCATAGAGCCACTGGCACACCTTATTATAGAAACACCAGCGGGTGAAGCGGTACATCACCGGTTGAACGCCCACGTCATCGCCATGAGAGATGAGGATGCGCTTGCCCGCGGTCTCCACCACCGTGTGGCCCTTGAGGACCCTCATGCCCAACTGGTCGCGCAGGTAGTCAAACAGCCACACGTCGTGATTGCCCGTCACCCATGTGATTTTCACGCCGCTGTCGGCCAGCTCGGCCAGCTTGCCAAAGAAACGGATATAGCCCCTGGGCACCACATATTTATATTCATACCAGTAGTCCAGGATGTCGCCCAGCAGGTAGAGCTCGGCTGCATCATCCTTGATGGAGTCCAGAAAGCGGCACACGCGCCGCTCGCGCCCCACAGGATCGTCCATGTACTTGGCCCCCAAGTGCAAATCAGATATGAAATAGGTGTTCTTGGGCATATTAATGATTTATCTTTCCTGTCTAACCTAACGCCAAAACCTCAACTACATCATGCCCAATTCCAGCTTAGCCTCGTCGGTCATCATGCGCGGGTCCCACTCGGGCTCAAACACCAGGTTGACCGTGGCGCTCGTCACGCCATCCACGCTCTCGACCTTCTGCCTCACATCCTCAAAGATGAAATCGGCAATCGGGCAATTGGGAGCGGTGAGTGTCATGTCGATATCCACATGGCCCTCATCATTCACGTCGATTTTATATATCAGTCCCAAGCTGTAGACATCAACGGGCAACTCGGGGTCATAGACCGTCTTGAGCATCTTGACGATGCCTTCTTCGATTTTCAGTTTCTGTTCTTGTTCCATAACTGGCCGCAAAAGTAGTGAAAAAGTGGCAATCCACGACCCAAAACCCGTGCCAAAATGAAATCTTAGTGCCAAAAACGATAAAATCAAGAAAATCAGCCATCGCCAAATCCTATTGGCACAAATCAAAAAAAATCGAGTGAAGAAAAAAAATTTTACAAAAAATGCTGAATATTAGCACTTAATTAGAAAAAAATGCCGATATTTGCAGTCGCAAAATCGAAAAGGGGCTCAATTTTGGGCGCTTTTTATTTGGCGCCAAGCCAAAAGGAGACCCAATAACCTCTTGGAGATGAAGCAATTAGAGTGATATGATCATTTAATTTTTTAACTCAAAACATTAAATTTAGAAATACAATGACTAAAGCAGAAATCGTTAGAGAGATTGCTCAATCAACAGGCATTGACAAAGCATCTGTTCTCGAAACCGTAGAGAAGTTCATGGACACCGTGAAAGATTCGCTGGCTAATGGCGAGAATGTTTACCTGCGCGGATTTGGCAGCTTTATCGTGAAGACCCGTTCACAGAAGACCGCCCGCAACATCAGCAAGAATACTGTCATCATCATTCCAGAGCACAAGATCCCCGCTTTCAAGCCCGCTAAGGTGTTCATGGACCAGGTGAAGTAATCACTAAAACGAGCGATTGACAGAACATCATAAATAACTTATAAACAATTACTAACATGCCAAACGGAAAGAAACGCAAAGGCCATAAGATGGCAACGCACAAGCGTAAAAAAAGACTGCGCAAGAACCGTCACAAAAACAAAAAGTAACTGTTGCGTAGTCAATCTGTGACAACTGTGAAATAGCGGGAACAGACGAATTGGCACGCACCATGAGGCAACACAGCCACATTCCTTAAGCAGTGGTGCCCCATAGCGTCAATTGGTTTGTTCCTGTTTTCTATTTCAGGAGAACGCCCCACCCCAGCGGGCACTCACCCACCGATCCCTAACCACCCTAGCACCGCTGTGCTGCCGTGTCCAGCGGGACACAACCTGACAGCCAGTCCAGTGCCGATTGTATATCGCATTATCATTTCATTATAATAATAGATGTGACAATCAGATTGAATTTTACAGTGTTTTTCACCCTACACCTTCTGCGATGAGAAGTGAACTAGTAGTTGACGTCACGCCCAAGGACATGACAACGGCACTGCTCGAAGACGGCCGACTCGTGTCATTGCAGCGGGAGACAAGAGACGCCTCCTATGCTGTGGGCAACCTCTACCTTGCCAAGGTGAAGAAGCTCATGCCGGGCCTTAACGCCGCGTTTGTCAACGTGGGACACCCTAAGGACGCATTCCTTCATTACCTTGATTTGGGTTCACAATTCAACACTTTTTCTCAATACATTAAGACGGTACGAGACAATCCCAACAAGCGGCCAACAAGCATCAGCAAGGTCAAGAACCTGCCCGACACCAACAAGCACGGCACTGTTACCGACGTGCTCACCCAGGGACAGGAATTGCTGGTACAAATCGCCAAAGAGCCTATCTCGACCAAGGGTCCCCGACTCACCACCGAAATCACCTTCACCGGGCGATTTATGGTGCTCACTCCATTCAACGACCGCATCTCGGTCTCACAAAAGATCAAGGACCACGCCGAGAAGACACGACTGCGCCGACTCATCGAGAGCATGAAACCCAAGAACTTCGGGATTATCGTGCGCACATCGGCCGAGAACAAAAAAGCAGCCGAGCTCAACGCTGAGCTCAAGACGTTGCTCAAAGCCTGGGATGATGCCATCGCCAAGATTCAGCAAGCCAAGGCGCCTGACCTCGTTTATGAGGAAGAGAGCCGTGCCGTCGGGGAAATCAGGGACATCTTCAGTCCCGAGTTTGAGAGCATTCAAGTCAATAATGCCGAAGTGTATGAACAAATCCACGACTATGTGAACCTAATCGCCCCCGATCGCAGCGATATCGTCAAGCTGTATAGCGACGACATGCCCATCTTTGACAAGTTCGGCATCTCTAAGCAAATCAAGTCGTCGTTTGGCAAGACAGTATCCTTCAAGTCGGGCGCATACATAATCGTAGAAAGCACCGAAGCCCTTCACGTCATCGATGTGAACTCAGGCAACCGTTCGCGCACCAGCACCGACCAGGAGAGCAACGCGCTCAACGTGAACCTGCTCGCCGCCGACGAGATAGCCAGGCAACTGCGCCTGCGCGACATGGGCGGCATCATCGTGATTGACTTCATCGATATGGCCAAGGCCGAGCACCGACAGGAATTGTACAAGCACATGCGCGAAGTGATGCAAAAAGACCGCGCACGACACAACATCCTGCCACTGAGCAAGTTTGGACTCATGCAAATCACGCGACAACGCGTACGGCCCGCTCTGGACATCGCCACCGCCGAGACCTGCCCGTCATGTGGAGGAACCGGACACGTGCAGCCTTCACTGCTTTTTACCGACAAGTTGAAAGACAAGATTGATTACCTTGTCAACACGCTCAACGCGAACAACTTCATTATGTATGTCCATCCGTTTGTCGACGCCTATCTCAAGAAGGGACTAGTCAGCGACTACTGGAAATGGCGCAGGGAATTCAAACGCAAATTCCGCATCCTGCCCGACCAGTCGCTCAACTACCTTGAGTACAAGGTCATCGACAAAGACCGTAACGAAATCGACCTTAAAGATGAAAAAGACACCAGCAGCAGCGAGACCAGCAAGAAGGAGCGACGCTCCAAGCGGTCAGCCAATGCCGACGACGATAGCCAAGACTGATCAGTGCATCGTCATGTAGCAGACATCACCGCCGCCCCCGCGAGATACCAGCGAGGGCGGCTTTTTCTTTTAATAGGGCTAATAGGGCTTATAAGACTAATAGGGCTAATAGGACAGATAGGGCTAATAGGGCAGATAGGACTTATTGGGCTTATAATTTCTCTTGCTTTTTGAGAGACCAGTCTCCTATCGGGAAAGCCGATTAAAAGTTTTAGCGCCCATGAGGCTTGCAACAGGACGGCGAGCCTGAATGGATATAGCGGCAAAATGCCACAGTTAAATAATGTGAAACTGCGATGAGGTTGGGCAAAATGGGTTATATTTGCGGTGCAAAAAACTTTAGTTTTAATCATCTTAAACCAATTAACATTACAACATGGCAACAAAGAAAACCAAACCTGCTGTGAAGAAAGAATCCAAAAGTAAAAAGATTAATTGTAAGCCCAATCCGCTGGGCGCCGAGACCAAGCGCTACATCGCTATGGAAGACCGCTATGGCGCTCACAACTACCATCCACTGCCCGTAGTCCTCAAGAAGGGTAAAGGCATCTATGTGTGGGATGTAGAAGGCAAGAAATACTTCGACTTCCTGTCGGCCTACAGTGCTGTGAACCAGGGTCATTGCCACCCCCGCATCGTCAAGGCCCTCAAGGACCAGACCAACGAGTTGTGCCTCACCTCGCGTGCATTCTACAACAATGCATTCTGCGAGTATGAGAAATTCATGCACAGCTACTTCGGCTATGACAAGGTGCTCCCCATGAACACCGGTGCCGAGGGTGTCGAGACCGCACTGAAGCTGGCTCGCCGCTGGGGTGTCGCCAAGAAGGGTATCCCCAACGACAAGGTGAAAATCATCTGCTGCGAGGGCAACTTCCACGGCCGCACGGTGACCGTGATCACCATGAGCGACGATCCCAGCAGCTATGCTGACTACGGTCCCCTGACCCCGGGCTTCATCCGCATTCCTTATAACGACCCCGAGGCGCTGAAGAAAGCGCTCGAGAAATATGGCAACGAAGTGGCCGCCTTTATCGCCGAGCCCATCCAGGGTGAGGCTGGCGTCTTCGTTCCCGATGACGGCTACCTGAAGAAATGCTTTGACATGTGCCACGAGCACAACGTGCTCTTCATTGCCGATGAGGTGCAGACCGGTATCGCCCGCACGGGTAAGATGCTGTGCTCACAGCACGACGGCATCCGTCCTGACATCGTGATCCTGGGCAAGGCCCTGGGTGGTGGTGTGCTGCCCGTTTCGGCTTGCTTGGCCGACGACGACATCATGCTCAACGTGAAGCCCGGCGAGCACGGCTCAACCTTTGGCGGTTTCCCGCTGGCTGCCCGCGTGGCTGTTGAGGCCCTGAAGGTGGTGAAGGACGAGAAGCTCGTTCAGAACGCCGAGAAGATGGGTAAGATCTTCCGTCAGGAGATCCAGAAGATCAACTCACCGTTCATCGTGCAGGTGCGCGGCCGCGGTCTGTTGAACGCCATCGTTACCAAGCCCGTCGAGGGCAAGACCGCTTGGGACATCTGCCTCAAGCTGCGTGACAATGGCCTGCTGGCCAAGCCGACCCATGACCACATCATCCGCTTTGCTCCTCCCTTGTGCATCACTAAGGATGAGCTCATGGAAGCCATCGGTATCATCAAGAAGACCTTCGAGCAGATGTTCGGCTAAATTATCATTCAAGCATCGCGAGTGCAATCACTCGCGATGCTTGAACGTTATTGAGCAGTGATCTAACCAAAACATCACGCAATATTATTCATCACTTAAAACTAAAAATTCAAAACATGAGACGCAAGATTTTGCGTCTCTACATAAAAACAACAATACAAAATGAATAACGCTGTTATCAATTTTCCCCTTCCCGCCAATGAGCCGGTGAAGGCCTATATGCCCGGTTCTCCCGAGCGCGTAGCCCTCGAGGCTGAACTCGAGCGTCAAAGTAATCTCGTGGTTGATATCCCCATCATCATCGGTGGTAAGGAAATCCGCACTGGTGACACGGGCACCGTTACCTGCCCCCACGACCACAAGCACGTGCTCGCTACCTATCACAAGGTGACCAAGAAAGAGATCAACATGGCCATCGAGGCTGCCATGGAGGCTTGGAAAGAGTGGAGCCGCACTCCCTGGACCACCCGCGCTGCCATCGTCATGAAGATGGCCGAGCTGCTCGCCACCAAGTATCGTCCCATCATGAACGCTGCCACGATGCTGGGCCAGAGCAAGAACTTCTACCAGGCCGAAATCGACTCGGCTTGCGAGACCATCGACTTCTTCCGTTACAACGTGCACTATGCCAGCAAGATCTACGGCATGCAGCCCAAGGACGGCGTGGGCCAACTGAACCACACCGAGTATCGTCCCCTCGAGGGCTTTATCCTGGCTGTTACCCCGTTTAACTTCACCTCAATCGCCAGCAACCTGTGCATGACTCCCGTGCTCATGGGTAACGTGGCCCTGTGGAAACCCTCCACCACCGCCCTGCTGAGCAACTACTACCTGATGCAGCTCTACAAGGAAGCCGGTCTGCCCGACGGCGTGATCAACTTCCTGCCCGGCAGCGGCGCCCTCATCGGCGAGGTTGCTACCGAGAGCAAGTACTTCAGCGGCATCCACTTCACTGGCAGCACCGCTACCTTCAAGTCGCTATGGAAACAGGCCAGCATGAATGTGGACAAGTACATCTCCTATCCCCGTCTCGTGGGTGAGACCGGTGGCAAGGACTTCATCTTTGTTCATCCCAGTGCCGACAAGAAGGCCGTGGCTACCGCTGCATTCTGCGGTGCGTTTGAGTTCCAGGGCCAGAAGTGCTCGGCTGCTTCGCGCATGTACATCCCCAAGAGCCTGTGGCCCGACGTGCTGAAGGACATCAAGGCCATGTGCAAGGAGGTGAAGATGGGTGACGTGAAGGATCCCAGCAACTTCATCAACGCCGTGATCGACGAGGCTTCGTTTGACAAGTGCAAGAGCTACATCGACTATGCCAAGGAGGCTGATGATGCTAAGATCGTCATCGGTGGCAAGTGCGACAAGAAGAAAGGCTGGTTTGTTGAGCCCACCGTGATCGAGACCACCAACCCGCGCTTCAAGTCGATGGAAGAGGAAATCTTCGGCCCCGTGCTGACGGTTTACCCCTATGACGACGACAAGGTTGACGAGACTGCCACCCTGTGTGACGAGACCTCGCCCTACGGTCTGACCGGTGCCGTTTGGGGCCGCGACCGCCTCGAGGTGGAGAAGTTGACCGACAAGCTCTGCTATGCCGCCGGTAACTTCTACATCAACGACAAGCCGACAGGCGCCGTTGTGGGTATGCAGCCCTTCGGTGGTGCCCGTGCCAGCGGTACCAACGACAAGGCAGGTGGCGAGTTCAACCTCATCCGCTGGATCATCCCGCGTGTGATCAAGGAAACCCTCGTTCCGCCCACCGACTACCGCTACACCTACATGAAATAGTTAAGAGTTAAGAGTTAACAGTTGACAGTTAACAGTTAACCATATCAACAACGAGGGTGCGTCAAGTGATTTGGCACACCCTCGTTTAGAATACAGGCAATGATATAGCAGTTGACACTGAAGGGCTAACTGCAAATAAACCAGACACTTCAAGCATGATGAATTCAATAACCAAAATTTCAGTATCACTTATCCTGGCTTTACTGTGCATCACCGTGAATGCGCAAGGCTACAAGCAGGATAATGACATACCCTACACCCATAAAACCGATGCCTACTCGCTGGAGCGGCTGAAACTTGATGTGTATCATCCCAAGGGCGTGACTAAACGTCCTGTTGTAGTGTGGTTCCATGGTGGCGGCCTGGAAGCTGGCAACAAGGAGATTCCGGCACAACTCAGGGAAAAGGACATCGTGGTTGTCGGGGTAAACTACAGGCTATTGCCACAAGTAACCGTCAGGGAAACGCTTGATGATGCCGCCGAGGCGGTGGCTTGGGTGTTCAGGCACATCACTGAGTATGGCGGTGACCCGCGCAAAATCGTCGTGTCAGGCCACTCGGCAGGCGGCTACATCTCGATGATGCTGTGCTTGGATAAGCATTGGCTAGCAACTTATGGCGTTGATGCCGACAGCGTCATGATGTATGTCCCCTTCAGCGGACAGGCCATCACCCATTACAATGTGCGCAAGATGCAGGGCATTCGGCCCTTGCAGGCCACCATCGACGAGTATGCACCGCTGTATTGGGTGCGCGGCGATTGCCCGCCATTGGTGTTGATTTGCGGTGACAGGGAGCTGGAGCTCTATGGCCGTTATGACGAGAACCAGTATCTGGCCCGCATGATGAAGCTTGCAGGGCACCAGCAGACCTATCTGTACGAGATCGACGGTCACGGGCATGGCGGCATGGTCGATCCGGGATTCCATATCCTCGAGACACATCTCAAACAGATGCTCGGCCAACCTGTCAACCCATAATCAATTGGCTCTCGCTTGCCTTTTGACATGGAACACCCCCACTCCACACCTTGTATATTTGCATGCACGTGAATCAGTAATCCGTGTCCCGTGGGCCGAGGCTCCGCCTCGGGTCCCACAAGTCAAAAGGAGAAAAACCCAACAGTCTATAAACCAACTGATTACAAAAATTTTAACATTAATTTAACATTCCCCCCGACAACAAATCAGTAAAAATCACCTCCACACGGGAGCCGAGTCTCCAATGTCGACACATGGTGGCGGTCCCCCCGAAGCCATCCCAGTCCTCCCAGTTCACCCGCCACATGAAGGCGTATGCAATAAACTATTATCTTTTAACTATTAACTATTCACTAAAAAATACTAACTTTGCAGATTGAACAAACATTTAAATCTTATAGAGACATGAGCAACGACAAGATATTGCAGCCGATGGCCGGCATGACCCTTGAGGAGATGCAGGATGCGGTGAGTGCACTGGGCATGCCACGATTTGTGGCCAAACAGTTGGCACAGTGGATTTACCAGAAACGAGTAAACGACTTTGAGCAGATGCTCAACATCTCGAAGGCCAACCGAGAGTTGCTGGAGAGCCGCTACTGCGTGGGCCTGTACCCACCCAGCCAAGCCGCGACCAGCGAGGACGGCACGGTGAAATACCTGTTTGACGTGGGTGACAAGCGCGCAGTCGAGTCGGTGTATATTCCCGAAGAAGACCGCGCCACGCTGTGCATCTCGTCACAGAAAGGTTGCAGGATGAACTGCTACTTCTGCATGACGGGCAAGCAGGGTTTCCACGGCAACCTGACCGCAAACCAGATCATCAACCAGGTGCTGAGCATCCCCGACAGCGACAAACTGACCAATGTCGTGTTTATGGGCATGGGCGAACCGCTCGACAACCTTGACGAGGTGATGCGCGTCATCGCCATCCTCACCGAGCCGTGGGGATTGGCATGGAGTCCCAAACGTGTGACGGTCTCCACAGTGGGTAAACTGCCTGAGTTGAAAATCTTGTGTGAACAAACCAATGTACACATCGCAGTGAGTGTACACAATGCCGTACAAGAGGAGCGGTCGTCGATGATGCCGATTGAGCGCATCTCGCCCATTGACCGAGTCATGGATGTGCTGGGCAACTACGACTTTGCCCACCAGCGCCGCCTGTCGGTGGAATACATCTGCTGGCAATGGTTCAACGACGACATCCAGCATGCCGAGAAGCTGCGCGAACTGCTCCCCAATGAGCACGTGCGCGTGAACCTTATCCGCTTCCATCCCATCCCTGGCATTGAGAAACTGCGCACGAGTAGCGACGAGAGGATGGCCTACTTCCGTGACTACCTCAACAGCAAGGGTGTGACCTGCACCATTCGCCGCAGCCGTGGCGAGGACATTGCAGCAGCCTGCGGTCAGCTTGCGGGCCAAGTGCGCAAACAGCAGGCCGCTGAGCGCAAAGCCCCAACAGCCAAAGACAATAAGGCTCCACAAAAAGACAAAAAACCAGCTGCGAAGAAGCCACGCGAACGCAAAACCAGAAAGTAACCCGATAAAACGCCCCTATAGTCATGAAAAAGGTTAGCACATTCCTCTTGATGCTGGTTGCGCTCGCCACAACCTTCCAAGTTCTTGCCAGTGAGCCTAGGAACTACTACAATAACGCACTGGGCAAGAATGACGAGGCGCTGATGAACGCGTTGAGAAGCATCATTCGCAGTCACACACAACTGTCCTATAATGCCTTATGGGACGCTTTTAAGATCACCGACACCGACTCATTGGGCTATATCATCGACATGTACAGCAACTGCCGCTATCGTCCTGACCAGCACGGCGGCTCGTCATCGACTGTGGGCGGTGGCTTTAACCGTGAACACAGCTTTCCCAAGAGTTGGTTTGACGATGACTATCCCATGTACACCGACCTGTTCCACCTCTACCCCACCGACATCAAGGTGAACAATCAGCGCAGCAACTACCCGTTTGGCGTGTGTGCCAATGGCACTCGCTTGGTCAATGGACAGTATCATGGAAAAGGAAAATTAGGCAAGAGTACCTATCCTGGCTATAGCGGAACCGTCTTTGAACCCGATGACGAGTACAAGGGCGACTTTGCACGCACCTACTTTTACATGGTCACGTGTTACAAGAATGAACTGCCCTCGTGGCCTGGTAGCCCCCAGCTAAACTATAGCGACAACAGATACAAGGCGTTCTCGACTTGGAGCATCAACATGCTCATGGAGTGGACCCGCCTGGATCCCGTCAGCGAGAAGGAGATCAAGCGCAACGATGCCGTCTATGGCGTTCAGGGCAACCGCAACCCGTTTATTGACCATCCCGAACTCGCCGAACACATTTGGGGCAGTTTGCAAGGCCAGCAGTGGAATGGCTCAGGCCAGGAAATACGGCCAACTATCACGTCGCCCGAGGACGGCTCTATATTTGATATGGGCACGACCACTGTTGGCACCGAGCTGACGTATCAAATCCTCATTAAGGGCGAGGGCTTGACGAAGCGATTGACCACGTCGATGAGCGATAACGAGTATTTCTATGTGAGTGCAAACTCATTCTCGGCCAGCGAGGCCAACAGCGGAACAATGCTCACAGTGACCTTTACCGCCGATGACTTGGGCACCTTTAACGACACCATCAGCATCAGCAGCAGCGAGGTTAGCACCACAGTCGTCCTCATAGCCACTGCGACCGATCCTGGCATAGTGCCGCCTCCTGTCGTGCTGGGCGACAGCATCATGGAGGATTGGGAAGGTTGCACGACTGGCGGTTACTGGGATGACACCGTAGAGGGACATGCCTGGACTTGGGACTTCGTCGATGCCGGCATCTGGAGTGATAACAACAGCCATGGCCAGCAGTCATGCCGCCTGGGCAAGAGCAACAGCAGTTCCATCACCATGGCCGAGGACGTTGAAGGCGGCACCAGTGCCATCAGTTTCTGGGCAGCATGCTTCAACAATGACCAAGATGCCAACCTGCGCGTTGATTACAGCACCAATCATGGCGCGACATGGGCCGAGCTTGGCGATTTCACCGTCACCAGAGGAATTTTGCAACAGATCATCATGGATATTCCCACCACGGGCAGTACCCGCTTCCGCATCGTGCAGACCAGCGGTATGCGCGTCAATATCGACGACATCACCATCTTTGGCAGAACCTCGCAACACCTTGTTGGCGATGTAAACAATGATGGAGAAGTCAACATTAGTGATATCAATGTCATCATCGATATCATCTTGGGCGGCACTGTTGATGACGAAACCATGAACTATGCCGATATCGCTAGCGACAATGAGATCAACATCGCCGACATCAACGCCTTGTTAGACTTAATACTGGCTGATTAACAACCAAATAAGACATAATCAAGGCTGCCACAAGTTGATTGTGACAGCCTTAATTGTTGCTATAAATTCCAGTAGGTTATTTCACTGGAATCTTGTCGATGCGGCGCTGGTGACGGCCACCCTCGTAGGGAGTCGTCAAGAAGGCCTCAACCATGGCTATGGCCTCCTCGTCGGTAACAAAGCGGCCTGGCATAGCAATGACGTTAGCATCGTTGTGCTGACGAGCCAAACGGGCTACCGCAAGACGCCAGCACAAGGCTGAACGGATGCCCTGGTGCTTGTTGAGGGTGATGTTGATGCCCTCACCGCTGCCACAGACGGCGATGCCGGGATAGCACTCGCCCTGCTCGACTGCCAGAGCGCAAGGATGGGCAAAGTCGGGATAGTCGCAACTGTCCTCGTTGTAGGTACCGAAGTCCTTGCAGGCTATGCCCTGCCCTTCAAGCCAACGCTTAACGGCTTCCTTGACGGGATAGCCAGCATGGTCGCTGCACAGCGCGACGGGCAAGCCAGGTTTCAAAATTGTATTCTCCATGTTCTTCACTTTAAAAGGCCGAAAGTGTATCAAAAGTTATCTGCTGGAATTTTAACCGCCCTGCGGGCGGGAAATTAAACAAATTTTTTATTAAAATTTTTATCTAATTTTTTAAATAATTTGTATGAATTTCCCGAAACTTGGCTGCATCTCAGCCATTGAAGTAAACTTCATGGCCTTCGATTTGCACAAGTTTTCCCGTGCGATAGCACGGTCATTCTACCAAGTCATAGTTTTGATATAGTTTTGGCACGGGGGAACTTATTTCTTCAAGGCCTGGAGTGCTTGCTCCATAGTGGCGATTTTACTCTCGGCGTCAGCCTTTTTCTTACGCTCATTGGCGACAACGGCCTCGGGAGCATTGGCGACAAAGCGCTCGTTGCTCAGTTTCTTATCGACACTGGCCAGGAAGCCACGGGTGTATTCCAGGTCGGCCTCAAGCTTCTTGATTTCCTCCTCGACATCGATGCTGCCTGCAACAGGAACAGCAAACTCGGCGGTGCCAACCATGAAGGCGGCAGCGGTGGGATCCTTCTCGGCCACAGCCTCGACCTTCTCCAGGCCAGCAAGCTTGATGATGATAGCCTCCAGCGGGTTGTTCAAGCCACCGACAGCCTGCAGCGTGAGTTGCTCCTTGTTGGGGAGGTTCTTCTGCTTGCGCACGTTGCGCACGCCTCCGACGATTTCCTTGACATCGGCCATGGCCTTGAGAATTGCGGTATCGGCCTGCTCAGCCTCGGGAATACGGGCATACATGATGGTCTCTCCATCTTTACGCTCGGCCAGGTGTTGCCACAGTTCCTCGGTGATAAAAGGCATGAACGGATGCAGCAGACGCAGCAGCGTGTCGAAGAAGTCAAGCGTTGCCTGCATCGTGGCGCGGTCCATGGGCTGGCCAAAGGCGGGCTTCACCGACTCGAGGTACCAAGCCGAGAACTCCTCCCAGAACAAGCGATAGAGCACCATCATGGCATCGCTCAGGCGGAACTTCGAGAAATGGTCCTTGACAGTAGCCAGCGCGTCGTTGAGGGTGTTGCGGAACCACAGGACAGCCTGACGGCTAGCCTCGGGCTGCTCGACATCGGCCACCTCCCAACCCTTTACAAGGCGGAAGGCGTTCCAGATCTTGTTGTTGAAGTTGCGGCCCTGCTCACACAGCGCGTCATCATAGAGAATGTCGTTGCCAGCAGGAGCAGCAAGCATCAGACCCATGCGCACGCCATCAGCGCCAAATTTGTCGATCAGCATCAACGGATCGGGCGAGTTGCCGAGCGACTTGGACATCTTGCGGCCCAACTTGTCACGCACGACGCCCGTGAAATAGACGTTGCGGAAAGGCATATCGCCCATGTACTCGTAACCCGACATGATCATGCGTGCCACCCAGAAGAAAATGATATCAGGAGCGGTCACCAGGTCATTGGTGGGATAGTAGTACTTGATTTCCTCGTTGCCAGGGTTGTTGATGCCGTCAAACAGCGAGATGGGCCACAACCATGAGCTGAACCACGTGTCAAGGGCATCCTCGTCGTGACGCAACTGGCTAGCCTCGATATTCTCGTAGCCAGGAATCTTGCGGGCCTTCTCCAGGGCTTCTTCCTCATTCAAAGCCACTACATAGACCTCCTTGTCCTCCTCGTCGGTGGGCAGGAAGTAGGCCGGGATGCGATGTCCCCACCACAGCTGGCGCGAGATGCACCAGTCCTGAATGTCCTCGAGCCATGCCTTGTAAGTGTTCTTATACTTGGGAGGATAGAACTTGAGTTCGTCGTTCAATACACAGGGCAGTGCGATATCGGCAAAGTGCCTCATCTTCAAGAACCACTGCATGCACAGGCGCGGCTCGACGGCGGTGTCGCTGTTGCGCTCGCTGTAGCCCACCTTGTTCTCGTAGTCCTCAATCTTCTCCAGCAGGCCAGCTGCCTTGAGGTCCTCGACAATCTGCTTGCGGCAGTCCATACGATCCATGCCGACGTAGAGAGGCGACTGCTCGCTGATGGTTGCATCGGCATTGAAAATGTCGATGGTCTCCAGGTTATGGTTCTTACCCAGGACGTAGTCGTTGGGGTCGTGAGCCGGAGTAACCTTCAAGCAGCCGGTACCGAACTCGATCTCAACATAGCGGTCCTCGATAACATTGATCACGCGATTCACCAGAGGCACGATGACCTTGCGGCCCTTGAGCCACTGGTTCTTGGGATCCTTGGGATTGATACACATGGCGGTATCACCCATGATGGTCTCGGGGCGCGTGGTGGCCACGACAGCATAGTAGCCCTTGTCATCCTTGTGGATGATGTTGCCCTCGGCAATCAGTTGCTCCTCGTTCTCGAGGGTCTGCAATCCGTCAACGTAATACTTGAGGTAAAACAGGTGGCCCTTCTCCTCGTGGTAGATCACCTCCTCGTTGCTCAAGGCCGTCTGAGCCTTGGGATCCCAGTTCACCATGCGCAATCCGCGGTAGATATAACCCTTGTCATAGAGGTCAACAAAGACCTTCAAGACACTCTTGCTGCGGGTCTCGTCCATGGTGAAGGCTGTGCGGCTCCAGTCACATGAGGCACCCAGTTTGCGCAGCTGCTGCAGGATGATGCCGCCGTGCTCGTGGGTCCAGTCCCAAGCGTGCTTGAGGAACTCGTCACGGGTAAGGTCACGTTTGCGAATGCCCTGCTCGGCAAGTCGCTTCACCACCTTGGCCTCGGTAGCGATCGACGCGTGGTCGGTTCCGGGCACCCAAAGGGCATTCTTGCCCTCCATGCGCGCACGGCGGATGAGGATGTCCTGGATGGTGTTGTTGAGCATGTGGCCCATGTGGAGCACACCCGTCACATTGGGCGGCGGAATGACGATGCAATAGGGTTCACGCTCATCGGGCACGCTCTTGAACAGCTCGTGCGATTCCCAGTACTTATACCACTTGTCCTCGACCTCTTTAGGGTCGTATTTCGTTGCCAAAGTGTTCTCTTTTTCGCTCATTTTTTTGGTTATAATAATGTTTAGTACTTTTCAAATCATATTCAATTGGCAAAGGTAGTGAAAAACACCCAATCGGCAAAACCGATTGGGTATTTTTAGAAAGTCCCCATCAATCTTGATTAGGTTTAGCACTAGACAGACGCCGAATCCATATCACTTGATGTAAACCTTGCGAGCGGTACCATCGCTCATCTTCACGATGTTGATACCTTGCTGCATGCCACTGAGCTGACGGCCAGTTACATCATAGTAACCAACGGGAACAGCATCGGTGTTGATGAGTTCCTCCTCGAGGCCACATATATACTGAGAGAACTTGTAGTCAACATAAGCACCGGGAATGCTGAAGCGGATAACGGCCCTACGACCAAACACACCATCATCATAGGGCAGCGGAGCACAAGTCACATGGCCAAGGACAAGACCACTGAACTCGCCACTCTCGTCAACCTCGTCCTCAAGTTCAACTTCCAGCCAATCGGGGAGCTCATCTGAACCGTTCCAGGTAATCTCCCAATCCTCAGATGCATTGTATGAGAAGAACTCAATTGCGTCACAAACGATGGTAGTGTCGCTAAACTCAAACGTTTTCTCAAATTCACCGCCCTCAATAGGGAAGGTGTAATAACCGTCCTCAACGTCATAGTTGAAGATGATGAAGGGATTCTCGATACCGATGAACAGGGTCAAACCGGTCTTCATGGTAGCTCTCTTCTCGGGCCACTCCTCATCGTCACCAGCCATGAAGCGGTTGTTCAAGCCACGCCAGCGGTATTCGCCAGTGAAGTACCTTACAGGGTCACCATTCTCATCAAAGATGGTATCACCATTCTGATCGAGAGAAACCTCAAAGATACCTTCCTTCAAGTAAGCCAGCTCACCATAGCCCTCATCAACCTGGTTGTCGGTGCTGCAAAAGGCTGAGAAGTCAACCAGGTTCTCCATGCCCTCGTCGTTATAGCCCTCAACGCAAACCAGGATGGGATAATCAATGGTGGGATTGTACTCATAAACCAGTTCGGGATCATCCTCGTCATGGCCATAGAGGGTAAACTCGATAAGACCATTCTTGTCCTCACCAGTGGTGGGAGTGATAATCGCCTTACCAGTGCAAACCAGTGTGCCCGGCTCAGCAGGCAGAATAGCCGAGGTCAAGTTATCATTGATGTAAGCAGGGATCTCGTCCAGTTTGTAGATCTTACATTTCATCTCGACAGGAGCAGTAACCACCATGTCGTTATAAGCCTGCAGATAAACTTTCGTCAACAGGTAGGGATGCTCGGGTTTCTCAAAAGCCATGGCCATACCGTCAACCTTTGAGCCGTTCTTACCGAACCACCAGCCATACTGGTTGTCACCCCAAGGCTCAGCACCATAATATCTTGAGAACGTACCATCAACGTTGCCATAGCGGCCACCGTTGAGCATCGTCTTGCTAGTGCACAAGAAGTCAATACCTTCTTCATAGTCCTCTGATTTAACGATACTCAAGATCTGCACAGGACAGGGTGTGCCATCATCATTGTAGCTCTTCATCTGATAATCATACCAGTCGGCAGCGGGATCATCCAGGTCACCATCGACAGCATAAAAAATGGGAGCTTCAGTTATATCGCCTAACTTGATTGACATTTGGTCATCAACGCCATAAAATACATCACCCCAGGACCAAACGTCCCAAGCACAGTGGGTATTTTCATCGGCACCATCAATAAAACCCACCCAAGTATACTCGGCAAAAGGCTTCTTCAACAAGAAGACAATGTTACCATAAGAATAAAAACCCTTGCCATGCTCCGCGATGAGCGGTGAGCAAAACATACCGGCAGGACGACGATACCAAGGTCTCAATCGACCTTCCTTCTGGTGAGCCTTTGAAACATAATTAGAGTTTGACACCTTACCCATTTGCATTTTTTGCATCGTGGTGACCTTTGACAGATCAAACTGATGGGCAGGAGCATGCTGTTGAAGCTGGGTCAGCCTCTCTTTTGCATCGGCCGCCTTGCTCTGACAGGCTGGCTTCATTTGTGCGCTCGCAGTCGTTACAATCATAGCTGCGACAATGAATAATAATCCCTTCATAATTAGATAAATTTTTTAAAATTAAACAACATCCAAATAAAAGTGTATATATAACACTGTTTTCCTTATCATCTTGCTTTGTCAATTCAAGATTGACTATTTCACGGCAAAGTTAGAAAAAAAGTGGCAAACGACAAAACGGCATTACTGTTTTTAGTTGTATGTATCAATAAAAAGCGGTGGGGATGCCTGAGGAACAGCCCTGCCGCCTGTGTCTTGAAGTGCCGTTTCCAGTAGGGCAAAAAGCGGCTAATTCATCGCTTTTGAGATAGGGAAATGACTGAAAAGTGAAAAGTGAAAACTAATAACTATCAACTGAAAAGTATTTCGTATCTTTGCAGTGTGATAAAAACTTCGATTATGGGAACATTAAATTTCACGCAGATCTTGAGTGCAACGCTGGTATTGCTAAGTATTATCGATATTGTTGGCTCGATACCCATCATCCTGCAGTTGCGCGAGAAAGGGCGGCACGTTGATGCCCTGAAAGCCACCATCTACTCTACCCTGCTGATGGTTGGATTCTACTATGGCGGCCACTGGCTGCTGCGCATCTTCAACTGCGACATCCACTCGTTTGCCACGGCAGGCGGTTTCTTGATGTTCCTGATGGCGCTGGAGATGATCCTGGATGTGGAAATCTTCAAGAACAACACGCCCAACAAGGGCGCGACGATGGTGCCGATGGTGTTCCCCTTGATTGCGGGCGCCGGCGTGTTGACGACATTGATTTCCCTGAAGGCGATGTATGATGACGTGAACATCTTTATCGGGTTGGCCATCAACATGATATGGGTGTTTGCTGTCATCAAGAGCACAGGACGCATCCAAAAGTGGCTGGGCGAGGGCGGCATGATGTTCTCGCGCAAGTTTTTTGGCATCATCCTGCTGGCGATGAGCGTGAAGATGATGACCGAGAACATTGCCCATTTGTTCTAGAGCAATGTTGGTTAGAGGTTAAAATTAGAGGGGTTTTTAAAAATGACGGCAGCCGCCCCATGGAGGGATGGCTACCGTCGCTATATCAGGAAAGAGGAATTGGGAGTCTATTTCTTCCAAGTTGGGGTGCTCTCGTTCCAGCAACGGTCGAGCGCGGTCACGGCATATTGCCATTTGCCCTTATCACCGTCGGGCAAGACAAAAAAAGTCTCGCCAGTGATGGCAAGGATGTTGTCGGCATTGTCAAGACCGGAGACGCAAAATTTTGCGTCTCTACTTTTGGGGAAGCGGTAGATGACAAAGCGCACCGCCTGCTGCATGGGGTCATCAGTCTTGCGGACATTCCACACCAGGCATTTCTTGCCATTGACCTTCTTGACCTTGACATCATTGACGGCATGTGGAGCGGTGTCGTCCAGCCATGTATAGGCGGGGATGAGGGCAGGATGGCTCATCTGGTTGGTCTCCAACGAGTCAAGCACGCCCTTAAAATTCTCGGTAATGGTGTAACCCGGCCACCAGGTCACGCCGTGCACGTCGGGCAAGGCGCGCTGCAAGCGCAGCTTGTGGTCGAGCTGGGTGGGATTGGAAGGATTGCCACCCTCATCGGCGATGTCCTGATGGGTCATCACATTGCGCACAGCCTGGCCATAATACATGTGGCGTCCATTGGCATGATCGTTCCACCAGTGCATGAGCACGAGGTCACTAGCCAACTTGTGCTCCAGTTCCCAATAGAGCTGGGGCACCATATAGTCCACCCACCCCTCGGCTGTCCATTTCGGGCAGTCGGCATAGAGGGCGTCATAGCACTGCAGGCCATTGGTATCGCTGCCATCGGGGTCGCTAGCCTTGTTGCGCCAGATGCCAAAGGGGCTGATGCCGAAGCGCACCCAGGGTTTCACCTCCTGGATAGTGCCATGTAGTTGCTCGATAAGCAAATCGACATTGTGGCGCCGCCAGTCGTTCTTATCCCAACCGATACCATACATGTTATAGGATGTGGTGTCGGGGAAATCGACGCCCGTGACGGGATAGGGATAGAAATAATCGTCCATGTGGAGTGCGTCAATGTCATAACGCACGAGGATGTCCCTAACCACGGTATCGATGAAATCGCGGCACTCGGGCAGGCCGGGGTCAAAATAGAGTTTGCCGTCGGCATACTTGAGGAACCACTCGGGATGCTCATAGTAGATATGCCCAGGAGCGGGTTTATCTTTCTCACTGCTGGTCACGCGGTAAGGGTTGATCCAGGCGTGCAGCTCCATGCCACGGCTATGGGTCTGTTCAATCATGAACTGCAAGGGATCCCATACGGGATTGGGTGCCTTGCCGGGTTCTCCTGTGAGCCAACGGGTCCACGGCTCCAAGTCGCTCTTGTAAGCGGCATCGGCCTGCGGACGAATCTGCCAAATGACAGCATTGCAATTGGCACGTTGCAGCAGGTCAAGCTGATTGATGAGATATTGGCGGGTCTCGTCGGGCGTCATGCGGGCATACTGTTCCTGCCCGATGATGTGCATCCACGCACCACGGAACTCATGCTTGGGCAAGCGTGAGGGAGCTGTATTGTCCTGAGCCGTAGCACAACTCACCAGTGACGCAAGCAGCAATAACAAGAATAGCAATCGTTTCATATATACTTAATTTATGGGTTAATCATTATCCTGGATTGAGTAAAAAGAGACGCAAAATTTTGCGTCTCTGCTCATCAATTCACATGGTTTAAAATTCTATTCCTCGGCTTGCGGGATCCAAACATAGGCACCCAAATCGACAGCGCCACTGGCCAGACGGTCGTTGCCGTAGCGGTCATAGCGCGCCTCGGGAGGACATAAAGCGGGATTACCCTTACCGATGGCATCGCTCTCGTTGCGCAAGCGGTAATCGAACAAATAGTCATCGCGAACAGTGAGGAAAGGTATTTTTGTCGAGTCGCCTTTCCACACACAGTTGATGAAATGGTTGTCGTCCTTGCCATCACTCTTTAACATGCAATAACGCAGGTAAACGTCAAACCCTTCCAAATCGCCCTCGTTGATTTCACGGGACAAGCCATACAAGATGCAATTATCGAAATAGGCCTTAATTTTGCCGATGGTTCCATCCTCATACTCCACGTCATAAACATTGACAATGGGGAATGAAGGTGCCTTGAACAAATAATAGTTGGCAAAGGTGCATTGGCTCATCATCATCTTACCGCCAGCTAAGTAAACCACCTCCTCGGCGGCATCACTGAACTCGGTACCTATCGCTTGGACATAGCATGTGGCTGCAGCCAAACAAGTTGATGCCGAATTGGTGAGGACACAATTGATGAGTTTAAGCGCACACCGGGTGGTATCACCGTAGGCCATGCAGTGCATGCCGATGCTACTGCCCTTCATGATGACGTGCTTCAAGACATTGCCCATCGTGGGCGGCGTAAAGATGACCCCACCCCACTGACCTGACATGATGTCAAAGCTGATTTCACCCACAACGCGGTCCAAGCGGTCGCCACGGAACGTGATGGGCTCTTCGGCCGTACCGTTAGCCAGCATGCGTCCCGCACAGCGCATTGCCGCCTTGTCATGGAAGAGGAGCGTGGCTCCGGCATCGATGGTGAGCGTGGCATCTTCAGCCACAAAGAGGGTGTCATAGATCAGATAGGGCTTGTTGGCGTTGAAATGCCTGCTGCGGGAAATGGTATCGCCAAAGATGCGCACCACATCCTGTCCCCATGCCGTCAAGGCCACTTCCTGGCTTTTGCCGTTGGTCACAAATTCCAGGCGATCCTCGATGAAGGTGGGCTCATCCTGTTCCATCTCGTCCAAACGGGCCTCGATGAAGATATAAATCGAGTCGTTACCGCGGATCTCTACATTCTGGAACTCATCGCCACGAATGCCGTCGACATTGAGGTGGAAATGCCCCTTGCTGGCGAGGCCAGCCACCTTGATAGAGGAGATGTTGATCTGCTTGGGACTACGGTTGTAGACGATCATCTGCTTGGTTGCCGTTCCTTGCAAGGTGATGACCGTGTCAAATGCCACCGTGTCCATGTTGAACGCCAGCACGTCGCTGGAAGAGGTGGTGAAGCCATCCTCGATGCACGATGAGAGCAGCGAGGAAATTGCCAGCAAAGCGGCAACAATCAGCAGGTATAATCTTGAATGAGTCATTATATCGGTTTTTTTATATAAACGAGATAGAAAGGCTTTTAGTGTATCAAGTCCATCTATTCTCGTTCAAAGACGGCCACCATGGGATAGTGGTCGCTCTCGCCCTCCTTGTCGCGCCGACACATCAACGGCTTGAGATTGCCACGATAGAAGATGTGGTCGATTTTCACGTATAAATGATTGGCTCGGAAGGTGTAAATGGGTCCGAATCCAGTTTCGGCCCAAGCGTCCCTCAAGTCCTCGCCGCACAGGGTGCGATAGGCAAAGGAGCCCGGAGTGTCGTTCATGTCGCCCATGACGAGCACGTCGCCCACGGTCTCGTCAACCAGCCTGCGCATCGCCTCGACTTGGGGAACGTGCTTGCGGAAACCGTCGCCCAATTTCTTGGCCACCGACTTGATGCGGCGCTTGCGGCCTGACGGCACATTGATGGAGTCAAAAATCTTGCTGTCGTTCTGATTAAAGCGCAGTGAACTCAAGTGCATACTGATGACCCTAATGTCATCGCCAGGGACATCAACATCCCATGCCTTGATGAAATAATTGAGGGCATCGGTGGACAAAATGGGTGTCTGTACCTCGGTGAAAGGGTACTTGGACAAAATGCCCACGTCAAAGAAAGCCTCCTTGCGGTAAGGGTATTTCTTGTAGAGTTCGTCGAGCATGGGAGTCACAGTGGGCAGTTGCTCATACTTGAAATACACCAACCCTTCCTGAATCACCACGATATCGGCATCCTGGTCAAGAATGTAGCGCATGTTCTTGCTGGGCTGCTCGTTGCCCAACCAGTTGAACTCGGTCACATTCATGGTGATGACCTTGAGCTGTTGAGCATCAGGATTAGCCTTGGGAGAGGTGATGTTGAGGGGCGAAATGAGGCGCAACGTGGGCCACGAGAGCAACAAGGCGCCAAAGATGACGACCACAGCGCGCCATTGCCTAAACAACGCCAACAGAACCATGACCGCTAACGCGACAATGGCCACTACAGGCAAAGCCAGGGTAGCCAATGAGGGTAACAGCCAGATGGTGGGGTCGACACGGCCACCATAGGCAGCAAAGAGTAAGGCAAACGCGGTGATGATGGCTAGAAGCCTAGCGATGTATTTCATTAAGTGGTGATTATCAAATTTTCCATCCAGGCTTGAAGAAGGGTTCCTGGGCGGTGAAACGAGGTGCATAGGTCTTGAGGAACCATATCAATGGCCACTCACACAGCATGGTCAAGACAAAGACAATCAAAGTGAGTTCCACGCCAGGCTCCATGCCATAATGCACGAAAACGAAACGGATGGGATGAAAGAATAACGGGTGGGTGCCCAAGATGATGAGCGAGTAACGCCCGAAGTGGCAAAAGACGGGAATGCGCGGCAACGACTTACAAGCCCAGAAGAGAGTGAGAATCGCCACGAAGGGCAAGAGATAGAGCTTCCAGTAAGCCGGGAACACCTGGAAATGCAAGTTGATGAAGTCACTCAACAGATAAATGGGTACGGCGACTGCCAGCAGAGCGATAACACCATACTTGTCCCAGCGAGAAGGCGTCAATGCACCCAAGCGCTTCATGCCCCAGCCCAGCACAAAGTAAGGCATGGCCACCAACGAGGCATCCAGCATTAATGGCAACTCGATCTTGTTCATTCCCAAATAATAGCCGATAAGCGAGAGAGCGAACGTCGCTGCCAATAGTCCCCATAACGGCTTGATCCAACGCTGCAAAGCATAGAAAATGATGTTCACCCAAAACAGGCTGGGCAGGAACCACAAGGGAGTGGTTATCGCCCAATAGCGCAGGTAGAACGGTTCAATCAGGCGAATGGGGGAGAGATCTATCCCCTCGGCCCCGACAGCCATGCGGAACACGGCCTCGAAGCACCTGACGAAATAGGCGAACACGATGAAAAAAACAAACGGCACAAGGATGTTATTCACCTTGCGCCGCGTGAAATCGGTAAATCCCTCGTAGAGCTTAAAAAAGATGCCCGAGATGAAATAGTACATGGGCAGGCGAAAAGCCTGCAAAGCATCATTCAGGTTAGGGAGCAGATAGATAAAGAAATCATGGTCGATGTGGTACATCACGATGAGCATGATGCACAGACACTTCATGAAGTCGATATAGGCAATGCGTTCCCGAGCCATCGTTGGCATTACGACATCATCTGAGCCCTGCAAGAGGACAAAAACAGCCGTTATTTCAATTTGGAATTGATCATGTTGATGACACGCGCGAAGTCGGTCATCTCGGCAATCTCCTCGGGCTCGAGCTCGATGTCGAACGCATCTTCGAGTTCAGAAGCCATCGTGAGGTGACGCAAAGAGTCCCATCGCTCACAGTTTTTCTGTGACACCTCGGGGGTGATATCGTCAATGCCGAATACCGCCCGCATGATTTCCAACACTTGGTTTTCTAAGTTCATAGCACCTTTATATTATAATAATCCTTCAATTCAAACACTTTATCCAACGACATCGCATAATGCTTAGAGCTGTCATCGGCAATGCTGATGCAGTCCATGCCCATGCGGTCATAGAAGTCGGCCGTCTGGCCATTCTTGGCAGTGGGGATATAGTCGGCAACGACCTTTTGAACGCCCTCGTCATGGAGCAGGTTGAGAATCGAGCCCATGAAAGCCTCCTCGATACCCTTGCCAAGAACGCGGCAACTGAGCAGCAACGAGTCAATCCCCATGGTGTCCCAGTCGATTGGCTCCAGGAAAATGGCACCTGTGACTCCACTATCACCAAAACGGTCCCTAACGCTCATGCAATAAACGCGCCAACCATCATTCAAGCGCTGGCGGACCTCGGCCTCGGTGTAGCGCCGTGTGGTGAGGTTAAACTGGTTGGTCTTCTGCGTCATCTGAGCGATGCGCGGCAAGTTAAAATCGTCAGCGGGAATGATATCGATCTCCATCGCCAAGCTGCGCAGGTAACTATCCATGTCGGCAAATCGCGCCTGCTGGGCCTTGCGCATGGCATTGGCCTGGTACTGCTGGGTCTTGTTGCGGTCCTCAGGCGTAACGGCATAGATGCGGAAATAACGCTCAACCAGCTGCTTGAAGAACAACATGAGCTGGTAGGGCTTCTCGGGGAAATCGGGCACGGTCACCTGTGGCAACATCTGCTTGACCAGTTCACGCTCTGACGGGCTGTCGTCGATGAAAACAATACTGTCCAAGCCGATGTTGAGTTCCTCGGCGATGTCACGGATATTGGTCACCTTATCAGTCCAGTTGATGCGCAAAGCGCTGAAGTGCTCTCGCTTGAGTTCCATGAACGGATTGCAATCCCAAGCCTCCTGCACATCGGACTCGTTGTTCTTGCTGCAAACGGCCAAAATCACCCCGTTGTGGGCCAGCTGGACCAAGGCCCGCTGCCAGTAAGAAAAAGCCTTACCGGGATAGTCGCCGCCCAGCTTGATGCCGTCAACGCCATCCTCACCGAGTACCCCACCCCACAAGGTATTATCGAGGTCGAGCACGAGACACTTCTTGCGTTTCAAGGCAAGGCTGCTCTCCACCTGCTGCCACCAATCCTGGAAATCGTGTGCCAGTTTGGGATTGATCAGGGATTGTGACATGAGGTAGTATTTCCAGTTGACCAGCGACCAGGCATCATAACGTGAGGTGAAATCAGAGAAATCCACCCACTTGACGTGAGGATGCTGCTCGGCCAAGAGGGACGCGTGGCGGTTGAAATCCATCACCGCATGATCGACAGCGACATCATCGCCAGTGAGTTTTAGCGGGAACAGATTAACCAGGGAGAATATGATAAACGGTTTGTTATTATCGGCCTTAGATAGCACCAGATCGAGCTTGTCGCGATAGGATGCGATTTCCTGTGCCAGCTGCGCGCTATCGGCATTGACCGGCACCTGATAACACCAGATATACCTATCCACGTCTTGGGGGACCTGGCTGATGTCATCATAGCCCGAATAAACAATGCCCTGATCACCGAACAGGGGCTCAACCGTTTGATTGCGATAGACAAAAGTAATCATAGTCAGTTTCTTACCATTCCATAAACGCGGCTCAACAAAGCCCAAACCTTAGGGTGCATCATCAAGCCGTGAAGGATTTTCCACTTCTTGCCGTCGTAATTAATTTCATACCCGATACAAGGGAAGGGATATAACCCCAACTCGCGCATGTGAGCGACAGCCTCGTCCACACAACCGCACGTCAGGGATTTCGTCATGCTGAAAAACAGATACAGATTCCGCAATCCCGCAACACTTGCCGGGGAATTACCGCCCGTTTGCGCCTCATATTCCTTGATGGAACGATCAATCAAGGCGGCAGCATCAATCTGACTGAAAATGCGACGACGCAAGTGATCTCGATTAGTGTTATTCATGGCGCTATCACTGCGGCTGACGTAACAATAAGGAGCCACCTCACTGAAAGCCACCCGACGGGCATGCAGCAGGAACTGAGCGGCCAGGGCACCGTCCTCACAGGCGATGAGCGAGGTATCAAACCTCAGGTTCAAACGGTTAAGGTGCTCCAGACTCACCAGGTACCAGCACACATACTGCATCAGCGTGAATTTTTCCAAAAACTCCACGCCACCCATGGCCGGTGTTGTGCGCATGTCGTCCCTAGGTTTAGACACCTTGATGAGACCGCCGTTAGCATCCACCCACTTGAAGTTAAACATGATCACATCTAGCTCCTCGTCAACGGCACGGCGCAAAAGCGGTCCCATGACGCTGGGTTCAAGATAGTCGTCACTGTCAACAAACTGGACAAAGCGGCCTTGAGCCAAATCCAATGCCTTGTTGCGCGCCGCGCTAACACCGGCATTGGCTTGGGTAATTAAGCGAACTTGAGGATAATCCTTAGCAAAGTTCTCGATCACCTCACGGCTATTGTCACTGGAGCCGTCATCAACGGCAATGATCTCATATTCATCGTGCTGCAAGCCTTGATTGACCAGGGATTGCAGGCACTTGCCAAGATAGGGCGCGGTGTTGTAAACCGGCACGATGTAAGACAACAAGACGGTTGACATCAACTGAAGGCCTCGACGAGCTCGATGAGCCCGTAATTCTTATTGAACATGAAAGCTATTTCCCTGTTTTCCAATGCACAAGCGGGGACAGGGCCATTGACAAGCATGAAGCGCTGCTGGCGTAATTGAGCGATCGCCTCCTGCAGATTCTTGACTTCATAGCACGTGTGATAAGGCGACACGCCCACAGCATCGAGTATCCTGAGCACCGGGCTCTTATCATCCAGTGGCTCGAGCAGCTCGACACGAGGAGCGCCCTCCTTTTCCATAAAACATACCTTCACATGCTGCAACGGGTCGGCAATTACCGGAAGCACGTTGTATCCCATCGACTGATAAAAAGCCGAAGACTTGGCAATATCGCGACAGGCAATGCCAATGTGATGGAATGTAAGTAAGTCGTTCATTAATAATCAACAACGGGTAAAACTTTGCAGTCGTGCATCTGCATCATAACAGCACCCCAACTCAATCCTGCACCAAAGCCACTCATCACCACTGTGTGATCGCCATCGAGCTTGCCAGGCAATTCGCTGGCAATCGTCAGGGGTATCGACGAACTGCTCGTATTCCCGTACTTGTGGATACAATAAGGAACCTTATCATGATTGATCTTGAGTTTTTTCACAAAGAAGTCCATCATGAATCGGTTAGCCTGATGGAAAACAAGGTAATCCACATCATCAACAGTCTTGCCAGTCACGCTGAGCAATTCCTTGACGCAACGAGGCACCTTGCTGATGGCAAAATTAAACACGTCCATGCCATCCATGAAGACCTCAAGGTCGTTGCGGATGTTACCATCCTCCTGCTCACGCTCGACACATGACTCGGGCGTGATGGGATGGCGCATGCCACCATGAATCTTAATCGCATCCTCACCGCTGCCATCGGTGTTGAGGATAAAGGTCGAGTCACCAAAATCGCCTTTCTCGACAAGCGTCGCGGTACCCGCATCGCCATAAAGTGGCCAGTCCACCTTGTCGCGGCGGTTAACGATCTTGGAGAACGTCTCACCATCAAGCAGGAGCACACGATTGATGCCCTCGATAGAGGCATAGGCAAACGCCGTGCTCAAAGCAAACAGATAGCCAGAACAGCCTAGTGAGATGTCGAAACAGAGCGTGGTTTTTGGCAGTCCCAAACGATGTTGCAAAATGCACGATGTAGCAGGAATGCGGTAATCCTGTGTTTGACTCATGAACAAGAGCACATCAATACTCGCGGGGTCGATGTTGTTATCGTCCATGAGTTTTTGAGCGGCCTTGAAGCACAAATCACTGGCGGTCACATCACTGGGGGCAATGCGCCTTTGCTTGATTCCGATATTATCAATGACTTTATCAATCTCTTCCTGAGGGATGAGATAGCCTAAGTCCCTATTATACACGACATCACCAGGCACACAAGCGCTTAAAGCCTTAATGCCGACTCCATGAAAAGAAACTTTAGCCATAAGAAACAGGCGATAAGATTAACGGGTTAAGAAGAGCTCATGACTTAACTATACAGAACAAACTTTCCTCTAGCCATTGCTAAGGAAAAAGCTGTCACATATCCATCATGCCCTACTCTACTCTTGATTTAACAATGTTGTACAGGTCTTCAACGGTATTGCTCCCACGAATGTCATCACCTCTAAACTCAACATCATATTCCTCGTCAATCATGGCAATAACAGACAATGCGAGCAGTGATGACCATTCCTCAAGATCCTTGAATTGAGTTGTGGCATTTATAGTGTCAGGATCTGTTTCATCAAACAGATCTGCGAAATTCTCTATGAATTGTTCTAAATTCATCACAAAACTATAACGCAAAAATACCTCAAATATTTTTACGGGGTGCAAAAATACATAAAATTTCTTAATGTTGCCCCAAGATTTGAAATATCTTTAAAATTTTCTCCACATCTTTAACACTTCCAGTAGGAGGAAATATCATTAGCGGAGGGGTTAAAAATCAAACCTGCGTGCCGGCACACCCAGATAGGTGCTATTATCCTTGGGCTGGGTCATGAGTACACTGTTAGCGCCCAGGGTGACGCCGTCACCGATATTCATGCCCTGCAGCACCACACTGGCAACCCCCAGCAAATTACTGTCGCCAATAGTAATTCCTCCTGAAAGATGGGCTCCAGGCATGAGACCGTTGTAATCACCGATGATGTTGTCGTGGCCGATAACGACATGGTCATTAATCAGGTTGAAGTTACCGATCTTGACATCACAGGAAATCATGCAATGATTCTGAATTATATTGCCCTCGCCGATGGTGACCGCCAATGGGTCCACATAGAACAAAGAGGGGTCAATCAGGTTAGGGAAGGAAATATTTTCGTTGGTGATTGCTTCACGGATGCGGCGCACCGCTTTATTCTCATTGATTGCAAAAGCGACAGCCAGGGGCTCATTAACAGCCATAAGTGTGTTCATGTCACCCAGCACCTTGCCATAACGGGATACAGGGGTTCCAGCGGGCTTAGTATCGTCAAAGAATCCTATCAAATGCCAGTCACCATTCTCGCGGTTTATCCTCTCTATGAGGCAAGCCACCTCTTTGCCAAAGCCACCGGCTCCATAAATTGCTATATTCATACTGAGTAAATATATTATATAATTCGGTTAGTAATCAATCTCATCATTTCTTGCAGCAAGCGATGATTTCACGAGCCACGCGTTCCACATCCTCATCGCTGACCCAGGGTCCACTAGGCAAACACAACCCCTGGGCAAACAACTGCTCACTCACGCCATTGACATAGGCCGGAGCGCCAGAGAACACAGGCTGGGTGTGCATGGGTTTCCACAACGGGCGGGACTCGATATTGCAAGCATCGAGATGCTGACGTATTGCCTCATAGTCGGTGCCAGTCTTGTCGGGGTCAACCAGGATGGTGTTGAGCCAGTAGTTACTGTCGGAACGCTCGTCCAAATTGGTGTGAACCGTGATGCCATCAACATCGGCGAAGAGTTCACCATAGCGGTCACACAGGTGCTTGTGATGGGCCAGGTGCTCGTCGAGCACGGTCATCTGACCACGGCCGATACCCGCGCAGATGTTGCTCATGCGATAGTTATAGCCAATCTCCTTGTGGAGATAGTAAGGCATGGGCTCGCGTGACTGAGTGGCATAGAACATGGTTTTTTTCTTGGTAGCCTCGTCGGAGCAAATCAAAGCACCGCCACCGCTGGTGGTGATCATCTTATTGCCATTGAAGCTCATGATGCCAAAATCACCAAAAGTGCCACACAAACGGCCCCGATAGCGAGAACCGAATGCCTCGGCAGAGTCCTCAATGACGGGAATCTCGTAACGATGGGCAATCTCCATGATCTCGTCAATCATAGCGGGCATGCCATATAGATAGACAGGAATCAAAGCCTTGGGTTTGCGGCCCGTTTTAGCAATGCGGTCTTTGATAGCCACCTCGAGCAAGTTGGGGTCCATGTTCCAAGTGCCTGGCTCGCTGTCCACGAAAACCGGTGTAGCTCCTTGATACACAATAGGGTTTGCACTTGCCGAGAATGTCATTGACTGGCAAATCACCTCATCACCAGGCCCAACGCCCAGATTAACCAGCGCCAGATGGATGGCAGCTGTACCGGCACTCAGTGCTACTACATGTTTTCCCTCACCGCACAATTTCTCGAGATCCTGTTCAAAGCCATTGACATTAGGGCCCAAAGGCACAACCCAGTTAGTATCAAAAGCTTCTTGAATGTACTTCATTTCCTGTCCACTCATGTGGGCGAGGCATAGAAGAATCTTGTTATTAGCCATATTATTATTGTATAATTAAATTTCATTACTAGCTGCGTGACCGGGATAGATTGACCGGTTCTCGACCATCTGCCGTATCAACGCTTCGTTTTTCAAGGCCAAGTCCTTATCGGAATGTGGGAGGTTGGCGACCGTCTTCACGCCAGGGATATAGCTATCGCCTGTGAAAATGGCATTGCTGGTCAACCATGTCACACATCCCGGACTGTGTCCCGGAGTAGCAACGGCTTTAATCTCAACGCCATCAAACAAGCTTATGCTGTCTCCATCATTCACCAGCTTGACATTATCGGGCGAATCAAAGATGAAGGGCTCACCATAATACCTTGAAAAATTGAGTTTATCACTCATCAATCCGTTCAAACCCGCCATGACGGTGTAAACGGGTACACCAGGGAAAAGAGATTCCAGGTTGTTCAAGCCATAGATGTGGTCAAAATGGGCATGGGTGAGCAATACACCTTGCAACTTGCCATCAATGAGGGGCAGGATTTGATCCACATCGCCACAATCCACCAGCCATGACTGCTTGTCCTGTGTGAGCACATAACTACAGGAGTTAAAAATCGAGTTCACGATCTGGTGTATGGTCATCATTTGAGTTTTAATCTGTTGGGATCACTGCATGTGCAGATAGAACGCTGAACCCTTGCCAAAGGTCTTTTTGTTGGCTTGAGCCTTCTCGCACACAACCTGACGAGCGCGGTCAACTACCTCATCGAGGTATGGGCCGAACATGGGTCCAGCCATAATCTGTGGTCCCTCAATGCCCGGCACGAGGTTAAACTCGATGAGCAGGGGCTCGCCATCGGGGGCGACAGTGACATCCCACCCCACATAATCGAAGTAAGGTAAGCGCTTGTGGGCATTGAGCAGTGTGTCAATCACCTTTTGGTAGTAAGGAATGACAAGATTCTCAACTCCGGTCTCACGCTTGAGCGAGGACACCTCAAGGCTCTTGAAGCGGTACACCTTGTCATCGACGAGTCCATTCTCGTCGATTAAGCAAGTTCCGCCTCCCTTAGAAGTGTTATCCTTGATGGCGCCCTTGCCGCCAAACCGCAACATCGCATAAGGATAGAGGAAGGCGTAGGTGCCGTCCAGTTTGCGATAAGTATAAAGGCGCATGGAGTTCAAGGATGTGGGATTGACACGCTGAATCTCGGGATGCTGTTTGGCTTTCTCCTGAACGATGAAATTGAGATTATAATGGTCAAACAGAGCCTTCAGGTGGCTGGGGTCGAGATTGTCCAATTGCTCTACCCCATCGCCGTTACAGGTCTCGACCGTGGGCTTGATCATCAATTCCATGTCGGCATGGCTGACGATATCCACAGCCTCGTCGAGGGTGATCTCGTTGCCGTCACGATAGAAATGGCCATGGATGTTCTTGACGATAGTAGCTGGCTGCTTGACATTTGGGAACAACTCGGTATAGATGTTCTTATCGAGATAAGCATTGATGAAGTCATAGCGGTTGAGTGCCGGAACGACGAAGAAATAGTAAACGTCCATCGACAGGTAGCGATCGCTGTGAATGCCGTTGATTTGCGAGAAGAAGTCGGCAAACATCATCGAGACCTTGAACCCACGCTGCTCATAGTAGGGCGAAAGTTCCTTTTTGTGGGCCTTGTAGTTGAAGTTATCGGCCATCACATGCTCCTTGAAGTACCAGTCGCCCCAGTAATATTCCTTATTTGTGTTGATGAATTGAGCCATAGTTTTACCTCAAATTAGGGTTAGTAAGTGATTACCTCACTGATTTTCACATCACCAGCATAAAACTCCATGCTGGCCCATGCCAAACCAACTCCAAAGCCGCATGCCAGACAATGACGCTCCTCGCCGGCCAGGGTCTCACGGCATCGCGAAACCATGGTCAACGGGATTGAGGCACTGGTGACATTGCCGTATTCCTCCAAGCAATAGGGGGTTTTCTCGGGCGGTATCTTCACTGATTTGCGTATTTTCTCATCAATGAACTTGTTAGCCTGGTGCAGCAACAGCAAGTCAACAGTTTCCACATCGATGTTGAATGTGGCAATGAGTTCCTTGAGGGATTGCGGCGGCCGCTTGATAGCAAAGCCGAAGACGTCCATGCCGTTGACAACCATGTCCACATCGCGGCGGAAAACGCCAGGAGCCACTTCCTTTTCCTGCAAAGCCTCGGGCGTTACAGGATTGCGCATTCCACCATAAGGTGCCCACACAGCCTGGAAACCGCTGCCATCGACACCGTACATGAAATTCATTGGGCGAGCACGCTGCTCGTCATACTCCAGGGCCGTTGCAGTAGCTGCGTCGCCGAAGAGCGGGCGCACGGTCGTGTCTAGCGGGTTGCGGTTTTGGGTGTTGGTCTCGGCTGCGACCAGGATAGCACGCTTGAATGTGCCATGGGACATGAGCGAGCCAACGATGCTCATACCGTAAACCCAGCCCGAGCAACCGAAGGGAAGGTCAAACACACAGCAGTCGCTGCGCAACTTGAGGCGGTCCTGAAGCACGCAAGCCGTTTGTGGAGCGATATAATCCCTTGACGTGCACACATAGGCAAAACAGTCAATATCCTGTGGCTGCCAGCCCATATTCTCAAGAAGGGCCTCGACCGCCTTAACAGTGAGATCAGAGGCGGTCGTTCCCGCATCCACCTTGTGATGGCGCTCAATGCCGGTTGATGCAATGACCTTGAGGGCATCGCTCTGCTCCTTGTAGATGGGCAGACTGAGGTTTTCCTCGACTGTAGCAGGGACGCATGCGCTCATACCCGCAATACGAACATTGTTAATCGTTAATTGTGACATATTATCATGTGTTATTTTTTCAATTTGAGTCGCTGGATCTTGCCTGATGATGTGCGAGGCAATTGGTCCACCCATTCCCATTGAACGGGGATCTCGTGAGGCGGAAGCAACTGCGAGAGTTTTTGCTTGAGCTCATCGATGTCGATCTCGACACCACCCTTGAGCAAGAATGCCTTGGGCACCTCGCCCAGCACGCCGTTAGGGTCAGGGATGGCAATGCAAGCGCAATCGGCTACTCCGAGCGAGGTAATGGCACTCTCGATGGTGACGGGGCTGACTTTCTCGCCGCCCACATTGATCAATTCCTTCTTGCGGCCAGTCAAGTAGTAACAGCCGTCAGTCCCGCGATGGCCCCAGTCGCCTGTCCTAAACCAATCGCCAAAGAAACTGCCATCGTTATCGGTATCCAAAAAGTAGGATGAAACGACCATGTTGCCCCTCACGCAGATCTCCCCGTCGATGCCATCGGCGACAGGCTCGCCCTGATCATCAAGGATGCACACCTCGACCAATTTAGAGGCCGGAAGCCCGATGGTCTCAAGGTTATCGGCGCTCTCATGGAATTCACAAAACATGGCTCTAGAGGCCTCGGTGAGTCCATAGTGCATGCAAATGCGGGTGTGAGGGAACAGTTCCATGAGCAAGCGCTTATCCTCGACAGGCAAAGCAGCACTGCCAATCTCGATATACCGTAATTGGTCGGCAAACTGCCCTATCCGCTTGCCACTCAGCCGCTTGATGTACTGCCACACGGCGGGAACCATGCCAAATCCAGTCACGTGTTCCTGGATAATGACATTGAAGAAGACCTTGAGGTTGGCAAAGTTACCGACAAGAACCAGCGTTGCCCCAACGGTGAGCACACAGCGCAAACGGCCTAGACCGAAAGAATGGCTCAACGGCAAGGCCAAAGCCTCGATATCGTGGGCACAAGTGCCAATGAAACCATTGGTATTGCTGGCTGAGCCGGCGATATTAGCATGGGAAAGGCACACTCCCTTGGGCACGCCGGTGGTTCCTGTGGTGAACATCACGTCAGCAACGTCGGAAGGTTTGAGGGATGGCAAAACCTTGCTATCTAGAGCAGTGTTGTCGAAAGTAACCTCGTTGAAAGGCGTAAAATTATAGCCGGTGGCATCAACGGCTGCACCGAACAGGGCTACGGGCTTGACAATCCCCACGATGTAATCCAGGCGCTCTCGTGGGGCCGCAGCATCGACTACAACGTTGACAACACCCAATAAATGGGCGCCCAAATAGAGATAGACAAATTCCAGTTCCTTTTGAGCCGACAACAGGATGTGGGCGCCGGGCTGTATTCCATGGGCATGTAGATAGGCTGCCGCGCCCTCGACATTGGCTGCCAATTGGGCGTAGGTGACACGACGTGATCCCGAGACAAGGGCGACCTTATCGGGGGTGTTTACAGCATGTGCCGCGATCAAGCGAAGCACTTGGCTGTGGGTAGCATCAAACATTCATCAACTGATTGACCTCGTCGACGAGTGAGCGTACTGAGGTCAGATCGAATAAATCTTCGAGCGGGAACTCAATGTCCAATTCCTGCTCAATGGTACTTATTATTGCTAGGTTGCCGACTGAATCCCATTGAGGAATATCTCCTGATGAGAGGTCGTCGGTGATTGAGCCGATCTCGACATTCAAGACCCTGGCGATTATTTCTTTAACCCGCTGTTCCATTCAAAAGAAAGAGCAACAAATTATTGCTTCTTTTCAATAATATTGTATAAATCCTGAATTGTCTCAGAATTCAAGATATCATTACCCTTAATAATGACATCATATTCATCGTCAACCATAGCGATGATAGAGAGAGCGGTCAATGATGACCATTCGTCAAGTTGCTTGAATTTGGTCTCAGGGGTAAAAGATGCCACATCAGTCTCGTCAAACTGATCAGCAAAATTTTCTATAAATTCATTTATATTCATAGCTTGTATTGCGTTCTTCTCAAATAAGCAGAATAGTCACTTTAGTAAAAAACAGCCACAAAAGTACACCTATTTTTTAAAACTGCAAAAGATGTGCCAAAAAATCATATGGAAAAACCGCCATCAATCACCAAATCGTGACCCGTGAGCCAGCTTGAAGCGTCACTGAGGAGGAAAAGAGCCCCGTTAGCGATATCATCGGGCACACCATAGCGTCCCAGAGGATACTTCTTGGCATCCTCGGCCAGTTGCTCCTCGGTGATTGTTCCCCGATGGATGAGAGGAGTGTCAACCATACCCGGGCAGATGCTGTTGACCCTTACCCGGCGTGAAGCGTACTCACGAGCGGCATATCTCATGATTGAGTTGAGAGCCGCCTTGGATGCCCCATACACGCCATTGCCCGGCATGAAGCTATGGGTGCCGCCAATTGAAGCGAGCAAAACGACTGAGGCTCCCTTGTTGAGGCGTTTTTTCTTGTATAAGAGGCGCAACAATTCAACCGGAGCAAAGAAGTTGACATTGAACATCTCGTCAAACTTCTCGCGAGAGCCAAACTGCAAGGGCAGGGTCGTCGAATTGCCGGCAGACAATACCGCACCGTCAAGCGGTGGCAGCATTGTGAGCAGGTTTTCTAACTCGTCTTGTGAAGTCAGGTCGGCAAGCTGCTGCATGTGGCCCTCGACAGCGGGGTTGAGTTGGCTGAAGGTTTGCTGCAAACGCTCCTGGTTGCGTGCGGTCACGACAACACGAGCGCCCATGCGTGAGCAAGCGATAGCCGTTGCTTGGCCTATGCCTGATGAAGCACCGGTGATGAGCACCGTCTTGCCAGCGAGTGAAAATGGATTATAGTTGGTTTCCATATTTTTTAGGATTTACTTCTTTATTTGAAATCAAACCTTTTGGCAGGCACGCCGATATAGGTGTTACCATCCTTGGGCTTAACCATGAGCACGCTGCCCGCACCTAATGTGACATTATTACCGATCTTGACCATTTGCAACACCACACTGTCGACACCCAGGAGGTTGCAGTTGCCCACCTCGACGGCGCCAGAAAGATGCACGCTTGGCATTAGCACATTGAAATTACCGATAACGACATCATGCCCCAAGACGTTGGCACCATTGAAGACATTGAAATCGCCAACAGTAACATCACACGTGGCGCTGCAGCTATCTTGAATGATATTGCCCTGCCCCATCTTGAAGGTTTGGGGATCCAAGACCTTAAAAGAGGGTGCGATAAGATTCGGGAAATAGATGTTGGGGTTAGTGATGCGCTCACGAATCTGCTTGCGGATTTGAGGTGAGCCAACGGCAATGGCCAGAGCAAGCGGCTCGTCGACAGCGTTCAGGTCATTCATGCCGCCCAACACCTTACCATAATGGGATACCTGGGCGCCAACCTCCAAGTTATCATCATAGAAACCAATGAATTCCCAGTTTTCCTTATTGGCACTGTTGATGCGCTGGATGCCACCAGCCACTTCACGCCCCAGTCCGCCAGCGCCATAGACAGCAATTTTCTTAGGCTCGTTATAAACAGTTTTGCCAAATTGATTGATATTACTAGTTGCCATAATCAGTGCATTTTCATTTTGGTTATCGTAGTTCTGACGATATATCGGGAAGAAAGATGATGATTTATCAAATTGAGAATCCGTATCTTCACGCCAATTCACCAATTGCTCGTACATTTCATTATTAAAGACTTCTTTTCCGATAGAAAATTGATTGTCACTCAACTTATTAAATGATGCTTTGAATTTGTACAAGCTATCTTTACCAGACCCAAGTCCTCCACCTAAATGGAACTGTAGCAATCCGTTGTCATGGCCCCAAAGCGCAGCTTCATAGAGCAATAAATTAGTTGGCGCCAAATTACGGTATTCATTAACTGTTCCTGATAAATGATAATGCATTTTGCCATTAGCGTAAAGAATAATAGAAACTGCAATGATCTTATCATCCTTTGTTGCATAAAACACCTCAGTATTATCACTCAAGTTGTCTATAAGCGATTTATAGAACGAATCTCCAAAGAAATAGTACTCAACCGCATGATCTTGTTTCATGGTTTCGTCATAAATCGACTTGAATGTTGCCATCAAGTGTGATGTTGGCTTGCTGTGCTCGATGACAACATCATTTTTAATAGCTTTACGAATCATATTACGATTCTTGCTCGTGATATTATTCCAAATGAGCTCTTTACTGCTGAGATCAATCGTTATGGTCTTTCCTAAATCGATGACACATCCTAGCGGTTTCATCAATTCGGCATTATGCAGCACTGGACTATAGCGCACAAAATTGCACACAAAATGATGTACCAACATATAGGTTTTGTATTCTTTATAGAATAGCTGCAACTGTTCATCGGTCAATTCACCTTCAAACAGCCAACCGCCATAGCCATAAGGAGAAGTCAAGTCAAACCACTCACCTGGAAGAATAATCCCGCTGGCAAAGGGCAAGAAAGACAAATCCCGCATCATGGATACATACATTCCACGCAGGAACTTTGACTCATAATAGATGAGAATTGGCATGCCATCACCATGTCGCATAAAAGCATCAACATAACCATGAAAATAATAAACGTCATGGTCCTTGAATGACGTGACAATCTTGTCCCAGTTATTCTTCTGCTCAAATGGTATAATCTTTATCATAACTCAAAACATCAACAATCAGTGATGATATCACGTAATTTTATCATGTCATCGATACCGTACCTGGCATCACAATGTATAGACAACACTCTTCCCGAAAATTGTTTCAATTCAGACGACTTGTGAGGGGGAATTGCCCATAAGATAGCCGGATAGACATCTTTATTTATCAATGTCTGCCGATAATGGTTTCTTTGCTCTTCTTCACTAAAAAGCAAAGTGAGGGAAAACGGATTACAATTTGAATTCTCTGGTACAAGGACTCTAAATACATCAGTTTCAATGTCTTTTAGGATTGACCAGTTTTCTCGCTTTCTCAAATACCATTGATTAAGATCAAATCGCTCAATATAGTTAGCTGTTTTAGAGTCAAGACCCGACACTTTCATCGAATCGAACTGCTCCTCGGTGGATATCAATTCAGATCGGAACTGTGATTTGTCTTGAATCTTATCATCTAAATACATTGCCTTTTGCCTCATTGCATTCCATCGCCTGGAGGCAAGCACCTCATTTGACTCTGTCACCTTGGGAAGAGTTGGTATCCTGAATCCCTTGGGAGACCACAAAACACCACCTTCGGCTAATGGCATGGTCTTCCTAAGAGATGCAATACACCAATCGGCATCACTGTTCTTTGCCCAGTCACCAACCAAATCGTGGGTATGATCTTCAACCACAGGTACAGGGATTGAATTATTGCTTCTCTTGGAGCGCAACCCGAAATAATTCACCCTAAATAACACATCACCATCTTTATAGGGCAATGAGGGCATGAGCTCGTTGTCATTAAACAATGGACAATCGGTATAGAACTCCAAGTTCAAACCTGCTTGTTTAAGAGAGCCCAACACTTCGTAACAGAAATAGTCTGGCACCCAAATGCGGTTCCATTTCATTTTTTTGTAGAGATCTATCAGAGCATGTCGACCCGACGCATAGAATACCGCATCAGGGTAAAAACTGCTGAAGCTCTCTACAGCGCTTTCACTAGGCTGTATGTAATGAAAATCAGAACCGAATTCTTTCATGAAGCAACAAACATCTTCCAATATTATATATACTTACCATTGTAGAGATAATCACGAAGCTGTTCTTTGGTCATGTGGCCAATGCCTAAGTAGCCTAAGTTATACTTAGTTTCTTCAAAAAAGCTCTTCTCATGGAACGCTCCGCCGATAGTTATCATTGCATCAATAATAGGGGTTGGAACTCCAAATTTCACGCCCAAATCATGATAAATCTTACAGCCAACAGGAATGTCTTCTGTAATATAGCGGTGGTTAATATCATTTGGACCTGTATTTCCTTCATCACAGGGTTTATCCAAAGGGAACACGACATTATCCTTTCCATTCTCATCTAATCCCATATACTCTTGGGTCAAAATCGAACGACGGGAGAAAAACATATCATAGTCCCATTTTGGATAATCAATGCCAATTTCCTTGGCTATAGCTACTTGTTCCTGATAAAATTGATACTGCACTCGACAGATTGAAGGACATAAGCCATGGGAATACATAGAATACGAATCGGGTTCATGCCCATACACCAACGACCAGTTTTCCATGCTAGACACACCTAGTAATGAAGCTGGGACGTGAATGACAGGATTGATATTCGAAAAGCCAATATCAATCATCGTATCACCACGGTCAGGGCCATTTCCAGTATAAACCGAGTCCATACAAGGAAGGTATTTTCCACTCTCTATAAAATCATCCATGTCTGTCATTGGCAGGCATGCGCCACGCAACGAAATAGCACGATACTTAATACCAACATGATTGGTCCAAAATCCCTGAACTTTCTCGACTCGCGTACCATAAGGAGCACTGCCCCAGCCTCCAATTATCACATCCTTTGTGCAGCCTGCCTCTCGCATAAACTTGCGAAGCAGAAAACTCGCATAGTTATCAGGAAAGGTGTGTATTACCATTCCGTCTTCTAGCAACGGGACAAGTTTACATAAGTAATCCTCATGCGCCAACGCAGGAATAGACAATAAAATAAACTTGGCACCTTTTACCGCTTCAGCCATGTCAGTTGTATACATATCTAGATGAGCACGGCCACTGCGTTCAAACGCATAAAGATTACGTTGAATACCATCCATCTGAATGCCTGTTCTATCCATGTAAGCAATGGACTTTTTACTACGTGAGTATAGACGGACATCCCGCCCAGGATTCCCTAACTTACAGTCTGCAGCAAGGGTCATCCCCACGGCACCAGCACCCAGAACAGCAATAGGGCATTCTTTTAAATAACTTAAGTCCCTTCCCATATCTGAAACAATTATTTATATATTAATTCTTAATACTTCGATTGATTTCTAGCACAAGTTCTTTAATACTCTTGTCAAGCTCAGGATTAATCATCATGGATATTATTTCTTCTTGTTTATCTCTATCCAACATCAACCTTGTGACACGTCTAAATTTCTTTTTTATCCATTCTAAATTCAACTCTGGGTCATCCATTTCGCCAGCAGCCTCAAAAACACGAGATTTATATGTGGTTCCATCTTTTAACTGAATCTCCACATAGGCCATCCTTTTACCTGGGAAAAGTGCATCTAAATCTCTATCTACTATGAAATCCAAACGGCCCATCATTGAGAGGACAATGTTATCATCCAACGCCTCGTCCCTAACTTCTGAGTAACCAACATCACCATACACCAAAGCACTTGCCACAGGCCATGCAATATTATATTGGGCTTCATCCGTTGTCGATGGTTTAATTTTACTCAGTTTTGCAGCAGAATTAAACGTGTAAATCTTTACTTGTTCCACTTGCGTATGATTAAATCCATGTTTGTTCATCAAATCAATACAAGCTAAAATTGGTTGATGTGCCCAACGACAACAAGTGTATGGTTTAAAATATAAATCCAAAATATGCCATTTTTCACCAAAATCATCCAAATGCTCTTTATATTCTGGCTTTTCGAGAAGATGTGTTCTGCCTGTGCTTCCACATATGGTTTCCAAGATAGCCATAGTTCCAACTAAGGCGCCGAAAGGCACTCCGTCCTTATTCATAGAGGGAAACTCCACAGCTCTCATAACTGGCGTCAATGGAGCGTGATAGTCTGCGATGGAGAGAGCGTTATTCAACATCTTTTCGTCAAAGCCCAACAAACGTCCAATACCTAGAGCCGTTCCAAAAGCTCCATATGTGCCTGTACTATGGAGAAATCCATATTCCTTTTGCATAGACAACGCCCAACGTATTGTAAACTCATAACATATCACTAGAGTTGAGAGATATTCCTTGTAACTGACATCCTGCTTCATCGCAGCTGCGAGAACACCCGCAATAAAGGATGTACCCGGATGCCCTTGAATTTGCCTATGGCCATCATCAATATCAAATGAGTTACTACTATGCCCCATTGCTATAGCTGCTCCCAGTAGGTTAAAAGTATGACTATCTCCTACGACGGGAATATCTCCATCAAGCCCCATCATCAAGGACAACTTTAGTCCTGCATCAAACTGCTTTCCATAGCTACCCAAGATAAGCGCCACCATAATATCAAGGCTGCACATCAAAGCATGTTCTTTTACAGCCTCAGGATACTGTTCCCAGGTTGTATTCAAAACATATTTTTCTGTTCTATAATCTGTAACAAATTCCATATCTTGTTTACAACTATAATTCTTTTTTTGGGGAAAATAACTCCAATTTGCCACCGATGCCTTTAATACAAACTGATTCATTAATAAGCGAAATACTCTTAGAAATCAATTCTTTATCCTTGTCAACAATATTGCACATTGCTACTTTGGTTGGAACACTCTTCTTAATTTGAGTGCCAGCATGAACATACGTTGTTATTGTTTTAATGCTCTGTTGAGACGCCAAATCTCCCAAATCAACATATTTAATGATATCCTCATTTGGTGTATTGACATATAAGTTATATGATAACATCATTAAATTGTTCCTATTTGTTGAACGTGGGGGCAATGGTAATCCAAGGTGGTAGTGAAGCATATCTATCATATAATCGTTTCCTTGGGTGCATCGCTGATAATCGTATGAATGTTCACCACTGAATCTAAATCCAGCTTCAAAAGCAAAGAAATCACCATCCTTATAAAAAAAGGATATTGTGCAATAGCCGAAATCAAACCCCATGCTTTCTATCATTTTCTCAACAGTCGGAGAGAATTCCTTTTTAAAGTGTTCCTCACAGGATGAAGGGAAAAGCCATCCTTGTTGTTTTGTTTCCATTCCCTTATCAATAGAAAGCATTAAGGTATCACTTGAGCCTATAAAAGAAACCTTATGATCAACTATTTCGTAATAGCAGTCAAACTTCAACGCACCGCCCATATATTGCTCCACGATAATATGATTTGACGGTGACAATTCCAGTGCTATGTCCAGAAACGCACGATATTCTTCTTCATTATATGCCGTATTAATTCCTATGCTTCCTGCCCTATCAACAGGCTTAACAATGACTGGAAATTCGATGTTGGAATCATTAATGTCCCATTCCTTGACAGTATGCACACCATGAGCTTGGCAATACTTTTTGAAAGCATCTTTATCTCTGGTCAACTCTAATTGCTCTTTATTGATATAGCATGGTAAATTTAAAGCGCTACACAGTTGAACCATGCTATCGACTATAAACTCACTAAATCCGGTTATCACACCATCTATACCAATTTCTTTGCATCGACGAGACAATTCATCAATATCTTTCCAACTCACGTCCCAAGCCTCATCTGCAATCAGTTTTGAGGGAGAGGATATGGAATCATACCAATCAGTAACTATAGTATATGCCCCTTTCTGCTTTGCAAGTTTAACAACATTATACATATTCGTATCACCTCCCAAAATCAGAAGTTTTTTTCCTGCAAAATCTTTCTGTTCCATTCCTTTATATATTAACCCTAAAATAGAATCTGACTATTTCTTATCTGAAAAGTTAAGGTCATCTATAGCATCCATATCATTTGCCCCCTCTCCCACATCAGACCGTTTTAACACGTTCTGAATTGTTAAGCCGATAATCTTTAAATCTGTCAAAAAAGTACAATGGTCTACATACCAAACATCATACTCAAATTTTTTGCTGAGTTTGCAATGATTACGTCCATGGACCTGAGCCCAGCCAGAAATACCCGGGCGTACTTCATGACGACGAGCCTGCTCAGCCGAATACAGTGGAAGATATTGTATCAATAACGGTCTTGGCCCGATTAATGACATGTCGCCTTTCAAGACGTTGAATAGCTGCGGCAATTCGTCTAACGATGTTGATCTCACGAAGCGACCTACCTTTGTCAACCGCTCACCGTCAGGCAACAATTCACCCTTGTCATCTCGCTCATCAGTCATCGTCTTAAATTTGACGACTTTAAATATCTTGGCATCTTTTCCTGGGCGCTCCTGATAAAAGAACGCACCAGCACCTTTATTAGCAAAATGTAGCCATATTGTCACAATCAGTAATAATGGAGATAGGCATATCAGCCCTGTGAATGCAACAATAAAGTCGATAACCCTTTTGAAAAAATGCTTGTACATCAATAGACCAATTATACAATCTGATTACCTTTAAATGCCTCCATAGTCGCTTGGCCTGCTTGAGAAATACCATCTCTTGAAATCACCTTTTTGATGGTGTAAAGTATGACTTTAAGATCTGTTATAAATGAACAATGATCTACATACCACACATCTAGTTTGAACTTCTCGCCCCAAGACAAAGCATTACGGCCATGACACTGGGCCCATCCAGTAATTCCAGGCCGAACTTCATGACGGCGAGCTTGCTCGGTCGAGTACAGCGGTAAATATTCCACCAACAGAGGGCGTGGTCCAATCAAAGCCATCTCACCTTTCAGGACATTAAACAGTTGAGGCAATTCGTCAATGCTAGCAGACCTAACAAAACGTCCTATTCTAGTCAAGCGTTGTGCGTCTGGCAATAAATTACCATCTGCATCCCGCTCGTCGGTCATGGTCTTGAATTTGATGATTTTGAATATCTTAGCGTCCTTTCCTGGCCGTTCCTGTAGGAAAAGCGCACCAGCGCCCTTGTTGGCAAAATGAAGCCAAACCGTCACCACCAACAGCAGTGGCGAAAGGCAGATTAATGCGACTAAGGAGATTATAAAACCAAAGGCTCGCTTTATATACTTGCTATACAAATAACTCATAAAAAAGTTCAACAAGAAAATCAATTAAGCATATGATGGTAATATTTCACCCATTCAGCTGTAATCACATCTCCCTTGAATTTTTCGAAAACCATTTTGCGACCATTGGCACCTAACTGTTCACGCAATTCTTTGTTATTAAGCAGTGTTTCCATTGCCGCTTGGAGAGACTGGGTATCGGCAACCTTACAACGCAATCCTGTGACTCCTTCCTCCATAGCATCCATAATGCCATAAGCATCGCTGCAAATGACAGGAAGGCCTAAACAAGATGCTTCGATTACACTAGAACCGAAACCCTCTCGATAAGAAGGCATCAAGAACACATCGCTTGCTTGAAGTTGAATTCCAGGAGTTGGAGTGAAACCATAAAAATGAAAATTCACGCCATCAACGATATTGGGGTATTTGGATATTTCTTGGATGCAATTACCTTCATCCCAGCCAAATAAGAGCAAAAAGGCTTCAGGATGATTAGGCGCAATATTATTAAACGCCTCGTATAACTCATATATTCCTTTATCTCTATTGGCACGACCAGAAAAAGCAAACACTACCTTGTCAGGACTAAGACCAAGTTCCTTGCGCATCTGTTCTCTGGTTTCAGGAGAAGGGTTATAAGCCTCAGTATTAACACCACTAATTGAGCCCGCTCCTAATACTCGAGATTTCTCACTGCTCACAACACCATTTTTTATGAGAAACTGGCGTTGTGACTCTCCATCAACTAAAATGTGATTGTCTAAATGAGCTATAATTTTATCAATGGCCTTCAATAACGACCTCATGAAACCATGACGAGTAGCCCACACTTGACCTGTAAAAATATGAGTACGATGTTTAATACCAGCCAGCTTAGCAGCAATTGCAGTTGTCAATCCGGCCTTAGGGGTGACAGAATGAACAGCATCAAACTTCATTTGTTTAAAATATCGATACAATTGCCAGACTGCTTTTATGTCCTGATGAATAGTGATTTCACGTTGGACATCATAATGGTATAATCCGCACACCTTTAGTTCTGGTATTTCATCCATTGACTGAATGTTACCAGCAACATATACATCATAGTCCTGTGATAGGGCTGATATATGATTCTTTAAAAATGAATTAGCAGTTGTTGATAGTGCGACAACAAAGCAAATCTTTTTTTTCATCGAGCTATAGTGAAATCTAAGTAATTGATAAAAGAATTACTTATGCATTGTACGGTAAAGGAAAGCTGGAAGCATCTGAACAAGAATGGGTTTCAGGGCGAAAACTTGGGTATACCAAGGGAGGTTGATCATCTTATAGCCGATATGTTTCACATAGGCTTCGTTAAGGCGGCTTTTCCAAGTGCGGCGGCTAAATGCATCGCGGTCATCGCGCATCTTGTAGATGACCTCATTGAGCATATAGAGTTTGTATCCAACAGCAAACAATTTGAACCAAAGATGGTAATCTTCTACACGAAGAAGCCTATCGTCAATAGAGTAGCCGCCAACGGCTTTGAAGGCTTCGGTGCGGGCCATGCAGGGGGCGTGGCAGACTGGTGAGCCCATGATGAAGTCTTCCTTCTTGACCTCACCTTTGCCAGTTCCAGTACGGAAGTCGCCATTGGCATCGAAGTATATCATTGGGCCGCTCACGACGGCATACTCGGGATGGGAGTCCAGAAAATTGATTTCTGTCTCAAAACGGTGAGGTAATGAGATGTCGTCGCCGTCCATGCGGGCGATATACTCAGTGTCGGCTTGCTCGAGACAACGGTTGAGGGTGTAGTTCAACCCCATGTTGCGCTCATTGCGCAGGAGGATGATATTATCGTGAGATTTGGCGTATTGTTCAGCGACAGCATAAGTATCATCACTAGAGCCATCCTCACACAGTATTATTTTGAAGTCCTGATATGTTTGGGCATATAATGAGTCAAGCGCCTCGACGAGCGTCCCTGCACAATTATATATTCCCATTAAGACAGATATCCTTGCCATAATATAATCAGTTCAAGAACAAGTGATCACTTCATTGAATAAGGCCATCCACTGCCGGGCGATGTTTTCAACATGATAGTGCTGAGCACGCAATTTTGCTTCGGAAGCCATCTGACGACGCAAATCCTCATCCTCGATGAGCGAGCAAATCTTTTCTGCCAGCATTTGCTCATCATTCACTTGAACGAGGAAACCGTCCTTGCCATCGGTGATGATATCCTTTGGTCCACAGGGGCATTGATAGGAAACGACAGGAAGGCCACACTCCATCGCCTCGACGATAACCAGCGCAAACCCTTCAACCAGGGATGAGAAAGCAAAGATGGAAGACTGCCTCAAAGCTGTAGCCATATCGTTAGAGAATCCCATCAGGAAAACATTGTCTTGGAGACCAGCTTGGTTGATTTGGTCATGCAGAGCTTGTTTAAGTTCGCCATCACCATATATCCTCAAGATCCAATCAGGGTGCTTTTTAGCGACCTGACCGAACGCTCTAATGAGGGAAGAGAAATTCTTGACATGATGCAAGCGACCCATAGATATGACCACCTTCTCATTTAAAGATGATGGCTCATCACACTTGAAAGCAACTGGGTTAGGCATGACCGCGACATTATCCCACCCTTGCCAATTAGTCTCTTTGTCCTCATGGGTCAAAACGACTATCTTGTCAAACTTCTTATCAATGAAATTAAACTCATAGAAATCAGAGACAAGACCCTGAATTTTGCCAAATAGAGAGGTGGCATATTTAGAGCGGTAATTCTTCTCGCAATGAAATTCGCGAATGATTTTCCACGTGCGATTCCTCATTGAAGTGAGCATATATTTCTCGGACATGCCCACCGAGATAACCACATCAGGATTGAGTTGCTTCAGAGTGTTTCTAAGCGCTTTTTTATGCTTGGCACATTTGGCAAAATAAACCATATTACCCGCAAGGAAAGAACGCTCCTGGTCTCTATCATAGTAATTAATGTCCAGGTCCACGAGATGAACTTTGGGGGACAACTCATGGGTCTCAGGGCCTACCTTATTGTCAGTCGCTACTATATAGACCTCATTGCCAGGTATATCGGCTAGAGCATTCGCCTTGACGACGGTCACTCGCTGGATGCCGCCAATATAACGAATGCTATTCACACAATATACTATCTTCATCTGATTGGTTGCGGTTGAGAGGGGAAATGGATCCTGTTACTTATTAACTATCTCGTCAAACAATTTCATCCATTGTTCGGCAATGCTTGAGTCCCTATATCTCAAGGCTTTTTCTCTTGCGGCAGCAGCCATCTGGTGGCGAAGGTTCTCATCCTCGATGAGGCCACATATCTTCTCTGACAGCATTTGCTCATCGTTTACCGGCACGAGGAATCCGTCCTTGCCATCGGTAATAATGTCCTTAGGGCCACAGGGACACTGGTAGGAAACGACAGGAAGACCACACTCCATTGCCTCAACAATAACCAGTGCAAAGCCCTCAACCAAAGATGAGAAGGCAAAAATGGATGATTGCCTCAATGCGCGCTCCATATCGTTAGAAAAGCCCATCAAGAACACATTATTCTGCAGACCACTTTCATTAATTTGGTTCTGCAATGAATCCTTGAGGCTTCCGTCGCCATATATCTTTAATGTCCAATCAGGGTGCCGTTGAGCAACAATCCGGAAAGCACTAATCAACGACGTGAAATTCTTGACATGCTCCAGACGGCCCATCGAGATCACTGATTTCTCGGTCAGAGAAGAGGGGACATCACATTTAAATGCGACAGGATTGGGCATCACTGAGACGTTTTTCCATCCCCCCCAATTGGTATCCTTATCCTCATCGGTCAGAACAACAATTCTGTCAAACTTCTTGTCAGCGTAATTGAACTCATAGAAGTCAGAGCATTTGCTTATCATCTTTCTAAAGAAAGAGCGAACGTGCTTGGAGCGGTAATTCTTTTCGCTGTGGAACTCTCGCACAATCTTCCATGTGCGGTTCCTCATTGAGGTGAGCATATATTTTTCAGACATGCCTACTGAGATAACCACATCAGGATTGATTTGTCTCAAGGTGCGTTTAAGTGCCCTTTTGTGGGGAATCCCTTTGGCGAGCCCAACAATCATATTGGTCAATACAGAACGCTCCTCATTCTTATTATAATAATTGATATCAAGGTCTATGAGATGCACCTTGGGGGAGAGTTCTTGTACAACAGGACCGGCCTTATTGTCGGTAGCAAGAATGTAAACCTCATTACCGGGTATTTCAGCCAAAGCATTTGCCTTGACAACTGTCACCCGTTGGATGCCACCCAAATAACGGATACTATTTACACAATAGGCTATCTTCATGCTCAAATTAGCAACTTAAACCAGCGCTGAACATCTACCCAATGACCAGCTAATCTTAATCTCTAAGTCTGAAATGCTCAACGACCTTATCATCAGAATTCAGCCATTTAACATAGTCGAAATAAAGTTCGAAGTATCGCTTACCGTAAATCGTTTGTTGCAAGATATCACCAATCTGTCCCTGGTTTTCAAATTGTTTTAACTGGAAGCAATAAGGATAATCATATTTCTTGGCCGTAAAAACCAATAATCCTTTGCAAGGCACATTTTGCAATGAAGCGATGTCTTCCTCAGTTACGCCATCCCTATCGGTCGCGATAATCCATAGGTTGTCAAAATTAATCCTTTTGCAGCGACGTTTCCAGGCACTTACACCCTCATTGAAAGTGTTATAATGGGTGAAGTTAACCACTACCCCATCAAGATCTCCACGCGGACACTCTTGAGGAGGGATCTCTGCAAATTCGGAGTCAAGGTACTTGTTAAGATTCAAGACCAGACGATAAAAGTCAGGCTGTAGAATCATAAGATTTACCGTCGGTGAAAGGAAAGGAGTGTCCAACTGATGGCAGATGATACCACCCATGCAATTGGCGCACAAGAGGGAGAAATCCTTATTCTTGTTGAGTTTACGGGATTTAATACGGTTGATTACCGTTGGGGGGTAATACTTATTATAGAAAACCTGTTCGTAATGTTTAATCCTAGATAAATTGAACATCATTTTCCTTAACAGTTAGAATAGTATTATCAATAATAAGTATCAAACTTATCTGGATAAATCAGTGATGCCTGATTATACTAATCATTATCTTCAAAAGTCCCCAAACGCTCAGTATCAGCCTATTCTTAGCACAAAAGAAAAACATTTTCCAATGAATAGGCATATACTGTGTATCAAGGTCCTTAAATGCCGCCTTATAGGATGGTGTGGTGATAATTTCCTTCAATCTCTTTAACTGCTGTAAAAAAGAGATCTTGGATGTCACAACCCTCAAGCCTAAGCCAATCAAGCTAAGAGCAGTCCTGTTTGAAAGAGATTGATGCAAATAGTCAACCTCATCACAAACGGCTCTCAATCGTCGCTGGAGTTCACATGACTGCTTAAAAAACTCAGGCTTAAAATTCCTTGTTAAAGATGATGCGTTGGATTTCCTGTAATGGTTAAATGTATTGGGAAGCGCGACAGCCGAGTTGCAATACTTGAACACCTCGGCGTTAAACAAGAGGTCTTCGGTACCAATTAACTTGGTATCGACATATTGGATATCATGCTCCTTGATAATTGACATTTTATAAAGCTTACCCCATGCAGTGGAAATGGAGTCACATTGCTCGGGATGACTAAGCTGGTCTCCAATAAGACCTACTAGTCGCTGGTATAACCTCTTAAAATCATCATTTAAAAACACGGTTTCTTTATCAAAAACCTTGACTGGCTGAGATGATTGCAAATACTCCTTTGCATAATTCCATAAGACAATATCCACATGATTCTCGGTCGCAGCTCTTAACGCGACTTCGACAGTGTCTAAATCAATCCAATCATCACTATCCAAGTACAGAAGGTAATCTCCTGTACAATGGGAGGTCCCTACATTCCTAGCTCCTGACAGGCCCTGGTTCTCGATTTCGACAATTATAATACGCTTATCCTTTTGCTCGTATTCCCTTAAAATGTCAATTGACCGATCGGGCGACCCATCGTTGACACAAACAATCTCAAGGTTGGAATAGGTTTGTTTCACTACACTATCCATACATTGCCTAAGATAGTTCTCGACATTATAGACTGGAATCACTACTGATACTAAGGGGTTTCCATTCATAGGGGATAAGATAGATATAGAACTGATTAGTGCAATTAATTCGATAAGAGTTCCTTACGCTAATATCAAATTTTCATTAAAAATGCGAGAGGTGATTTTCTTATCAATTCAGAAATAAAAGCTGAAACAACTGTATAAGTCAGGGCGATTAATAACACTATAATCGGATGGAACGTCATTGTTTTCAGCTCAGGGAACATGCCACGGACTACCACTAATAGCAATATGTGAATGATGTAAATGCCCATAGAATTGTTACCAAAGAAAGTGAACAACTTTCTGACAGTAGTTGATTTTGGTCTCCATTCCTTTACTAACAAGAACATTGCAATAGATAGCAAGAGGGCCCCTATTGTCGGCAGACAATAGCTACCCACATCAAACTGCTTGTGTGTATGATTGGTTACCGCTACCGCCTCAAAAACCAGAAGTGCGAGTCCCATCACTAGACAGAGAATACTATACCACTTTCCATACTTGCGGTGAGCAAAATAGTCACCAGCATAGAGATAGACCAAACTATAAATTGTGTAGAATCCGCTATGCCCCCATGATGGCATGGAGACAGATGGGTTCACAAAGATAATCACATCCCATACAAAATTGTTCAAAAATGGGAATACCAGAAGTGCTATTATTATCAGCGTTTTACACCAACCAGGTGCTTTATTCAAAAAGAATTGGAGAAAATATAGCAACGCCAACGTGAAGAAAAACCAATAGCGTGTTATACTAACTGAAGAAAAATAAGAAAAATCCTGATATCGGGCCACAAAGAACAACCTCAAAACCAACCCCCAAAAGATACCAATAAACAGCAGACGAGCTGTTTTGACCATATATGTTTTGAAGCTATAAGTGCGGTGAACCGTCAAGGCTCCGTTAACCATGAAAAACAATGGCACACTACAAGCAATAAACAGCCACAGGACCAAGGGGATTGTGGGATAATAAAACTCACCCTCCTTGTATCCAAAATCTATCAAGAACACATGATAAAGAACAACCAGGAAGGCACTTATTGCCTTTAAGGCATCATACCCAAATATTCGTTCTTTTGCCATGGCTGTTTAATTATTTAGATTTATCTATCATTATTAGGAGATCATACTCTTCCATTACCTCCACCAGAACTGGTCGAATCCTCTGAAACCGGTAGTTCCAAAATAATAGACAAAGAACATGAAGAACATAAAGCCGGAATAGGCAAACAAGATAAGTGCGGTCTTACGATCCTGATCTTCCCATAGATTCATACGCAGCAAAGGATAAAGAATCACAAGGGGATAGATGAACCACGCCAAATAAGCGAAGCGGTTTGAATAAGCAGCTCGAATTACCATCAGCCAAAATGCATTACACAAGATGTAAGTGACAGCAATCACATGGTAGGTTTTATCTCTGAATTTTCGATAAATAGTCACGTACCACACCATAATTAATGGGAATGCACTATATAAAAAGAAATCCAATCGGAAGCCAGTTCGATTAAACATTGCATCCTTTGCATCTTCACTGAATGACGTATATGTTGACATGCGATCATCAAAACCTAATGCCGCAAAAAAGCGCTCGGCCAAAGGACCTGCCACAATAGATATAGCTAACGATGCAATCCAAAAACGCAAGGCTGTTTTTGGGTTTTTAATCGCATAAATTGAGGCCAAAGATGCCACAATAGGTAGAGCAACACTACGATGAATGCCCATTGCTAAAAACATCAAGAAAACGGACAAAATCTTCTTTGGTGTACCTTCTTGAGTTAAAAGTGCAATCGCTAACATCATAACACTGCAGCCCATTCCGTTGCGGATACCATTCTCTCCATAGGACACAAAGCTGAACGAAGTGAACATGAACATCATAGCCACCCACAAATTATTGCGGGCAAGTATAGACACGCTCAACAGCATTCCCATCACATAAACGAACTCAATGAACAAAAAGAATTCGTGCACAGTGTATCCGTTATGCTCAAAAAACGTCATAATATCATGCCAAAGCCACTCTTTAGAGAAGCTCGGAAAGCCATAGACATAATTAGGTGCGAAAACTTTATACATCTCAGCATAATTGTTCATGTCTACGAAATCCCTATACAGTGGTCGCAAGCCTAAGTAATAAATGACTATGAATGATATGATGACAGCCACTCCTTGAGAAGGGTCACTTCCATTTGCATGTAGAATCTTTTGCTCTCCTGAACCAATATAATAGATGACATTCATCCAAATGACAATCAGCCAAAAGATGTACCAAACTGTATTATAATAATATGGCGCGACAAAAGTAATAGGTCCCATGTTCGTAATATATTAACTCCCGAATTAAATATTAAATTATATTGGTCAAGTTATGCCTTTTATTGAGGCTGTCTACTTATCAAACCCCAAAGACTTTATGGCATGGTAACCGCTTAATTAATTCATTGATCGGAATAAGAATAACTAGTATTGCTATAAATGAAACTGCAGCACGGAGTAATGATGTCCCAATACCTGGAGACTGAAACAGACCAAAATGGGTGAAAATCAAACCACATGCGACAATTACAATGCGTGAGTGCCACGCAAAGAGTATCATGGTGTTTTGACCGAGATAGGTAACAAAACGAGAGTGGATAACCGAAGCCATTGTCACTATAAACAAGATACCTGCAACAGCGGCAATCATTGTCATTAACTCATTGCCATAAAGGCCCATTGACATATCCAGTGAACATCCCGAAAGCATAATGCACGCTTTGGCTGCGATAGTATTAGCGAGTAGGCAGACCAGCAAAATGGTCGCCAACTTAATCATAGACATGGGAGCAACAAACCAGTCTCGAACTTTCTCCATGTGCATGAATCGATGCCCTAAATGGAAGAAGAATTGCGCCACAAATGCCACGTCAAGATTCCATGGAAGCGATCCAAAGCCTAAACGATATCGCAAAAAGCCAAATAGGCACAAAGCCAGTGAAGCAATCGTCACCGCACCGCGCCAACGGTTAAAGCACCAGTCAATGGCATAATAAATCAATTGCACCAGATAAAGTGCTGCTAGAAACCAAACAGTCCAATAATGCTCTTGAATCAAGAAAGAGCGGAGCATATCAAGATAAGTCGATGCCGGCTCATTATACCACGCATACACAAAACAGTAGAATAAAGCGATTACCCCACCAAGAGTGAAATAAGGGATTACCAGTCTTTTAAATCTCAGCCAAGCAAACACCTTGAATGAATACTTCTCACAGCCAGGATAAAGCAGACCGCTCAAGAAGAAAAACAGAGGCATTGCAAACGTGTGCATCCAAGCAGAAGCAAAAGGGATTCTCAGATGCGCAATAAACACAGACAACAATCCGATGCCTCTTGCAACATCAATCCAGAGCACACGACTTTTGTTCTGTTTCATCAATTAATATCACATTATGGCTCTAGTCAACCACTCCAAAAAGGACGACACTAGAAATAATTGAGAATTTATCTTCTATTCAAAAATGCCTTCGCTCCAGCAAACATTTGCTTGCGTTGAGATGCCGACAAGAGCAACAATGAAATAAAATAGGTTGACACTATTGCAGTAGCACCTCCTATCAGAATCAGCCTTGGCCACGTTCCTAAATCAAAGAAATGGTTTACAACCATCCCAATGCCAATGCAGATCATTAAGCATATATAGGACTTGAACATCTCAGGCCATAGTGCCGTATATTTACGATGAACGCAATAAGCACCAAGGGGAGCATTAAAGAAGATATTACGAATGAACCCCATGACAGCGCTAACACCCACAATCGCATATATACCAAGATTTGTGGTTTTTAACAATATGAAGACTATTGTCACATTCATAACGCCTGTCAAAATCAAGGCCATAGCTTGCCACTTCACTTTATCGGCAACCGTGTAAAGATAATTGGTAGAGCTAATCGCGCCACCTGAAAACAAGGGCAGCAGTACCAATATCGACAAGTAGTAAACTGTCTTCACATCAGTTGTAGGTGTCCATAATTGATAGAAAGGCAATCCAAAAGCGACCAAAAAACCAATGGGGATACACGATATAATTGTCAAAAACTTGATGCTATTCTTCAACTCATGGAATAAATCATCAAACTTATCCAACGAATAAAGTTCAAGGAATCGAGGCGTAAACACATTGGCAAGAGTGAAGATGCACGTGGAAATCACACCAGGGATCATCACAGCAACAGAAATCAAGCCCATTGCTGCTGCACTCACAAACAGGTTTGCGATTAACAGATCCAGCCCCTGCAATAGGACTATACTCAGCTGATTCAATGAATTCCAAACTCCAGAGGCCACGATTGTCTTAACTGATTTAAACGAAGAGTAATGATAGTTTAGTTTGACCTCTGGCGTCAGTCTCCTAGTATAAATGATACCCGAGATCGCAATAAGAATAGTCGCGCACAATGTCGCGGTGCCAAGATAAACAATCGATGGGCGAAGCAGCCAGTATAATAAGATTAATATTGTTGCCTTGATGATATTGGAGATGATGGTTATCACCGATGACAAATCCAGTCGATTCTTGATGATAAACACGCAACCAAAGACAGCAAAGATGACATTGCAGCACATGTTGAAGAAAACAATATAAAACAATGTCTTTACCTCAGTTACGATATCGGCTGGTACTGATATCAGCCTGTCAATATAATGGATAGCAATGCAACTGGGCAATAAGATGATTAAAGCGAACAGTAAATCGGCCACAAAGACTGAAGAGAAATAGCCACTCGCCTTTGACATGTTACCCCGATGGTAATCGATGCCGATATACCGCGCTGCCATCGAATTCAGTGCAGTTGTTACGATTAATGCATAGTTCACAATGCTGTTAGCCAATCCCCAGAAACCAAATGTCGTCGAACCCACAGTCCTCACCAGATAAGAAGTGAGGAAGAAATTAATACCAAATTGAATCACGAGATTCAATGCGGTAGCAACTGTATTTACTGCGAATTGACGACTGGGCTGCATCTGCTATTATAGTATTATCCCCTCAATTTATGCTTAACGATGTAGAACAGGGGACAATACAATTTTGCTTTCAAACAATACTTGACAATTAGCAAGCGTTTGCTCAAATCCTCATTGTTGGATTCTGAACATATCTGATGCCACACTTCATCACCGTTGAACAATGCGGATAAAGTATTTTTAACCTCATGTGATGCAGTGATATGCTTTCTGCACAAGCTAACTACCAGCAAGTCTATATTAAACAAAGCTGAATTAGCCGTAGCACGACGCTCTATCGGTTTGGATGCTCTTTTAATCTTTTCTTGATAAAGCGACCTCGTCTTCTGCCAAAAGTCGTGAGCATCAAAGTTTTTAATCATACTGGCCGTTACCGATCCAGTATTGGCGAAGTAATGATAAATCACATGATCATCGATATAAACACGTTGGCAGCGTTTTATCACATCGATGTTAAAAATTTGATCCTCCCATGGTTTCAAATTCTCAATAAGAGAAATACCCGCATTAAGGACAAGATCCTTCCTGACCACTTGTTTCCACATGTACCCATGCAGCCTGTCCCTATTCTTCAAAAAACCAAATGCTTGAGGAAGAATGGTTTGATTAATGGATTCATCTTGATACAGCCCGGTCTTATAGGGAGGCTTCATCAACAATTCGCCACCACCCATGTGAACCATGTGTGCTGTTATGTACAGGTCACAATTCTGCTCTGAAATCACCTGAGCGGCATGGTCATATCCATTAGGTTCCAGATAATCATCAGAGTCACAAAAGCCCACATAATCACCATGGCACTCTTTGAGTCCTAACATGCGGGCACGGATATAACCTATGTTCTCCTTGAGAGTAAGAACAAAAAAACGGCTGTCTTTCCTCGCGTATTCGGCACAGATCTCGCCGCAACGATCAGGAGAGCCATTGTCGATCAGGTAGAACTCAAGGTCAGGATTCCTCAATGCCATCATGGAATCCAGCAAGCGCGGAAGGTCTTTCTCGGCCTTATATATGGTTGTTACAATGCTAATTCTCACCGCAAAGGTCGATTATAATGCTTTATAGTCCTGGAAGGACATCAGGTTCCTGTCCTTGTCGCTGATAATGAGGTTCTCTTCTCCTCCAATGGCTTCAAATGGCCACTCGATATTCAGGTCAGGGTCGTTGTACATGATACCTGAGTCGCCCTCACCATAGAATACCTCGCCACACTTGTAACTGACTATCGAATCATCAATTACGAGATACCCGTGACCGAAAAACTCGGGCACGAGCAATGACAGCGTATTCTCGCCCGTCAGATGGAAGCCTCTCCACTGTCCGAACGTGTGTGAATCAGGACGCAGATCGGCTATCACGTCATACACGTGGCCGCTCACACAGCGAACAAGTTTAGCCTGTTGTTTCACCAATTGGAAATGCAAGGCGCGGATCACGCCGCGTTTTGACACCGTGTAAAACACTTCCTTCAAGTCGTGGTCAATGCCGTTGGACTTAAAAGTATCGATATTGTAATCCTTGATGAACCCGCCACGCTCATCCGTAGCATGGAAAGGCTTAATCAAGTAAGCGCCCTTCAGGTCCAGTTCCTGGAATTCAAATTTCTGTATCATTCTCTTGTCACCTTTAGATAGTTTTGAGCCATTCCATTGTCATTCTAGTACCCTCGGCAAAAGGCACCTGTGGTTTAAATGAACAATCCTGTTCTAACTCAGAGGAGTCAAAAGCCGACAGCGGCAGGTTAGTGCCAGTGAACGGCACATCGCCAAACAACGGAACAGCATCGGGCGCCAATGCTTGCTGCATCTCGAGAATAAACTCCTTGAGTGGGCGCGCATTGCCACTACCAATGATGTATTCCTTGAACGGCACTCCATCTTGAGCAACCGCATAAAAAGCTCTCGCTACGTCGGTCACATACACAAAATCATAATTCTGGGTACCTGCAGTGAACTGCAACGGCTCACCATTGATGATTTTGCGCAGGGTTGTATTCACAAACCTGGGGGAAAGTTCCCCCACCCCATAGGCATTAGTGATCATGGGCCATAGCAAATCAATGCCAATGTTAGCAGCTACCGCTTTACACATGCAATGGGCAATGTGTTTACCCATGCCATAGATGTAACCCATTCCAGGGCGGCTGCCCTGAGTATGTATAGCCGCCTCAACCTCACGCTCCATGATACTACCCGCACACACAAATCGCTCGCAACCAAGTTGCTTGGCCGCCTTCATGCACTCTACAGTGGTGAGTGCATTTTGCATCTGCAGGTTGTAATCAGTCCTTTGGGGGCCAGCCGAACCAGCCCACGCGAAATGCACAAAAGTATCATATTCTCCAACGCCTATCACTTGACTCAACAACGACACGTCACTGATGTCCAGGCATTTATATTTCAACCCATCCTGAGGTTGCAATCGGCGCGGATTGTCAACGATATCTATTGCAAGTACCTCAATTCCGTGATCAAGGAAACACTTGACAGTGTTACTCCCAACAAAACCATCGGCACCAGTAATAATAGCTCTTTTCATCGATTAAAGGGTATTTAGATAATCTTCAATCTGCTTGTCCATACAAGCATTCACATCGCCACCAGCTTGCCAGCATTTGCTCCATTCAACGACTTTATCGATAGCCGTGTCCAAATTCCAGCGTGGTGACCACCCAAATATGGACTTTATCTTTGAGCAGTCAAGTTTCAGGAAATTAGCCTCATGAGGTCCCTCACTTTTCGCAGGCGTGGTCCATGACAGACCTTCACCCCAATGCTTGACAAAGGTATCGACCAATGCTCCGGTCTTGAAACAATCCTGATCATCAGGCCCGACGTTATACCAACCGGCATACTTACCATCCTCGAACTGCTTGGCGCAAATCATCAGATAGGCAAACAGCGGTTCAAGCACATGCTGATAGGGTCTCGTTGAATGAGGATTACGCACGATAATCTCCTGATGGGCAATTGCCGCACGCACACAATCAGGCACGATGCGGTCATTGGCAAAATCGCCACCGCCAATCACATTGCCAGCGCGAGCGGTCGAAATTGCTATTTCACCATCAGCAAAAAAACTGCTCTTGTAGCTGTGAGTCACCAATTCGGAGCACGATTTAGAGTTGGAATAAGGGTCAAAGCCATCGAGCATTTCGTCCTCGCGATAGCCCCATGGCCACTCACGATTGAGATACACCTTGTCGGTGGTCACATTAAGGAATGACCGCACCAACGTGCTCTGCCTCAAGCACTCCAGCACATTGACCGTTCCCATGACATTGGTCTCATAGGTGTAACGAGGCTCCTTGTAGCTGTCACGGACTATGGGTTGAGCCGCCAAATGAAGGACAACCTCAGGGCGAGCCTCTTCAAAGGTCTGCTTCAAGTGGTCAAAGTCACGGATATCGCCGATCACCGAATGGCACACTTTATCAATTCCGGCAATCTCAAATAGAGCGGGATTGGTTGTTGGTGCCAGTGAGTAGCCCGTGACATCGGCCCCGAGCCTGTGAAGCAGTAGACACAGCCATGAGCCCTTGAAACCAGTGTGACCGGTTACAAGCACTCTCTTGCCGCGATAAAAGTTCAGATCAAACTCCATGATATTTTTACCTGATCAATCCCAAAGTTTCCACGGTGCCTGGCCTGAAGCCCACAAGCGCTCGAGCTTCTCTTTCTCTCGCAGGGTGTCCATACACTGCCAGAAGCCCTTGTGGACATATCCCATCAGCTGATGGTCACGAACCAATCCATTCATCGGCTCTTTCTCAAAGATGATGTCATCACCCGAGATGTAATCAAACAGCGCAGGCTCAAACACCATGAAACCGATGTTGATCATATCATCGTCCTGGTCGCTCTTTTCACGGAAGGCCTCCACATCGCCATTTCCCGAGAGCTCAAGTACACCCTTATTTTGGCTGAAATTGTACACCGATACAGTGCCTAATTTCTTGTGAGCCTTGTGGTACTCGAGCAATTCCTTGACATTGATGTCACCAACGGCGTCGCCATAGGTCAACATGAAGGTCTCGTTACCCACGTAATCCTTGATGCGCTTCACGCGACCGCCAGTCTGTGTATTCAGTCCGGTGTCGATAATCGTAACCCGCCATGGTTCTACATGCTTGCGATGAACAATCAGCTCATTGCCCCGAGTGAAGTCAAAGGTCACGTCAGAGGTGTGCAGGAAGTAGTCGGCAAACCACTCCTTGATCACGTGCTGCCGATAGCCGGCGCATATAATGAAATCATTGAAACCATAATGGGAATACACTTTCATGATGTGCCACAAGATGGGCATACCACCAATTTCCACCATAGGTTTCGGACGGAATTGAGACTCCTCGGAAATGCGGGTACCGAAACCGCCCGCAAGGATCACGACTTTCATGCTCTTTAGGTTTTAGGGTTTAAAGTGAGTCAAAGAATTCTTCATATTTATCAACCAGTAACTGGGTTGTAAGCGGTGGTGCCGCCTGGATTGCTGCCCTATACTGGGCAATTCTTTCCCGATGTGACAGCAGGTCCTTGAGGCCCTGGTAAATAGCCTCATCATCGTTGGGCACGATCATGCCAAATTTGCCATCCTCGAGGATTTCCTCCATTCCCGAGCAGTCGGTCGTAAACACAGGAACACCAAGGGCAATGGCCTCGGTTGTCGCGGTGCTATAACCCTCGCGATAGGATGAGCAAAGGAACAAGTCCATCTTGGAGACATACTTGTAAGGATTAGGGTCAAATCCCAGCAACTTGACATGGTCAGACAGGCCATTGTCGGCAACAAGTTGCTCCAGGTTGTTACGTTCAGGTCCATCACCCAGAATATGCAGCCTCACATCATCGATCAAGCCTGTGTTCTCTAAACGCTTAAACGCCTTGATCAATCGATGGAAGCCCTTGTGGGCAAACAGCCTGTTCACAGCACACAAGTTTAATGCCTTATCGGACAAATCAATGGAAATGTCCTCTTGGGACATTCTCTTGATTTTGTCAAAATCATTGACGTTGTGGATAACCTGAACAGGGACCTTGATTTCGGGGAACAAGTTCACGAAGTTCTCCCTGGTGCGCTGAGCCACGAACACCACTCTGTCGAGTTTATTGTAGGCCGTCACCATCTCGACTTCGTCGCGGAAACCGGCGCAAGGCGTCGAACGCTCGTCAAACTCGATATGCACCCAACCCACTTTTTTGGTGTCCTTGTGAGGGCATGCCGCAACGATGCGCGTTGGGGAGTTCTCCAGATAGGCAATTTCTATATCATAATGCCCCCTGACAAACAACCAGTGCCAAAAGCGACCCGGCAAGGCCTTCATCATCGTGTTAAAGCCCTTGAACTCACGCTTGAACACGCAACTATATTTCACGCCATCGGGAACGTCATTGACATAGGGGCCAGTCCCGAAAATAGTCTTTAAAGTGACGTCATACTTGTTGAGGTTCAAGTACTTGAGCAGGTTCACCAACACACGTTCAGCGCCCCCACCTTGCAGGTTATAGTGGAAAATTAAAATTTTCTTTTTCTTCATCTTGCCACAAGAATTAAGATCCTTGTCGTTGTGAATGCTTGCCAATAATCAGTCGGCATGCAGCCTTAAGCGTTTCGGCTCTTTTTCAACCGGGCCACCTGCCTGTCCATGAACCTGTTATATACCCAGGGCAAGTGATAGAAGCACAGCAAGCCATACTTCATGGTGCCAGCCTTAACGCTAGTCATATACTCACCGATGGTGTTCTTGTAGATGGACTTGCTGATGGATTTCACCTGATCGTCAAACCGGGTGTTGCGGGCATTATACCTCGTGTGAAGAAGCACTTTGTACATCTTCACCAAGCACCAAGCTCGGTAATCGGTTTTGTCTTGAGGGATATCGTTGAGGCACAAGACATAGGAGTTCATTCGATCAACCTGGGTGTGGTTAATCTCCTGATGAGTCATTGAGGACTGGTGTTGTATCCAGTAGTACATCTCCTCCTCGACACCCACCGCCTTGTTCATCCTGAGGCTCATCTGCAATGACCACTCCAGGTCCTCGCTCCCCGTGTCCTTGAAGCGCAAGTCTTGAACCAGATGGCTCTTGTACAGCTTGTTCCATACGACGATATACTGGAACTCGTCCACGCTGGTGCCAAACAGTCCTCTAATCATCTCACTTTGTGAGACCACTTTGCGGCTAGTTGACAGGCCCAACTCTTTGTTGGCAATGAATTTGTCCTGTCCGCCATCGGGAACTTGAATGCCGTAAACCATTGACACATCATAATCTCCACTGGCAAGAGCATCCATGAGCACGGCGAACGTGTTAGGATGGATCACGTCATCGCCATCAACAAAAGTGATATAATCGCCAGTAGCCGCTTCCAGTCCAGTGTTTCTAGCCTGTGAAACCCCGGCGTTAACCTTGTGAATGACCTTGACTCGCCCATCGGCCTGGGCAAACTGGTCACAGATCTCACCCGAACTATCCCTTGACCCGTCATCGACCAAAATCACCTCGAGGTCCTGATAGGTAGAGCCCAAGATGCTCTTGATGCAAGGACCAAGATATTTCTCGATGTTATAGACGGTAACGATGACTGAAATCATTCGCATTCAGGGTGTTTACATCACAGGATATAGCAAGGGTCACCAATCCTTGGGGAACCAGTGAACAAGTGGAGAGCGGGTAAAGCTGTAGACACTATCACAGTAGTCATTATCAGCGAGTTACCTGTATATGTCCAAAATCAAATATCGGCTGTTGCGCCATTTCACGCGCACGTAAAGCCTTATATTATGAATTTGCAAAATTAAGTTTTTTCTCTGAGGTACGCAAAAAACACGGTCAAAATTCTGAGAAAATCTCTCCCAGCGGAGGCATCACCACCAAGGACACCGCGTCTCAAGGCGCCCGCACCATGTCATAAACATACAGACGAAGCAAATACTTATCCTTTATTTAGAAGTTGAGTCCACGAGTCGAAGCATGGGAACAATTACTATTTTCCACCTGTGAGAATGCGCCGTCTTCACAAAAAAGCAGCCACCATTTCGAAGATGGATTGTAAGGATTTAATTAAATTTTGGTCGGAATTGTGATTTTTAACACTATTTTTTATCGGTTTTATAAGAGTAATTATATTTTTGCAAGTTGAAATTAATGGGAAAAACTACTTTTCAAGCAGTGCATTCCCATCATTGTTTTCTTTCAGAAAGTGCACTTTAACCAAATTGAATTTTGATTCTAATTTAAATAATTCGATTTATTATGAAAAAACTATTACTAACACGAGTTTGCTTGGCCATGCTGCTTGCAATCCTAGGCACAAGCCATGCAATGGCCAATGTAACACTCAGTACCACCAATTTCCCTGACGAGAGTTTCAGGAACGCCGTGGCCGCCGCTACTGGCGTCAGCGTGGGAGACACGTTTGACGAGAGCACGCTCACCACGCTTGACGTGTCGGGCAAAAACATCCAGAGTATCGTGGGTGTTGAATTGCTCAGAGCTCTAACGAAGTTTGTTGCTGCCCATAACGACATCCAGTTTGCAAACTTCACCAACAACCCTCACCTGGAGTGGCTCGATTTGAGCTACAATGATGATTTGCGAGGTTTTAACTCCACATCAGGAAGTGGAACGGCATCTAACCACTGGATCACGTTGACCAATAACATGCCCTTGAAGCATTTAGACTTGTCCAATTGCAACATCGGTTTTTTTGTCGCTATCTATAATGGTTACCAGATCACCTCGCTGACATGGCTCAGCCTGGCGAATAATCCAGCGATGGCCGGATGGTCAAATGGCATTGCTGTTCAAACGGGGCTGGAATACTGTGACTTGAGTAATACAGCTCAGACATCGACCAGTCTCGCCTTCACAGCAAGTCACAACAAGCTGGAGACGTTGATTCTCAAGGGCAACAGCAGTTTTGGCTACAGCAGCTGTTTCCAGTACCTGAGCGCGCTCAAGTACCTGGACATCAGTAATTGTGATATCTATTTCCGTGCGGGCGGCCTGCTTGACTACCTCAAGCCAAGCAATAACCCCAACCTGGAAACCCTGTTGTGCAGCAACTCACGCCTCGGCACCCTGACCGAGGGTCTAGACGGCTTTACCCAACTGAAGACCGTTGACGTATCTAATAATGTGACCGAATCGACTGTCGACATGACCCAGTTTTGGGTAATCGGTAGTCCGTTATTGGAGTCGCTGAACATCAGCGGCAATAGCGAGTTGACCTACCTGAAACTGAACAACGACAACCTGCCACGCGCCAACTTCAGCCTGGTGGGCGGAGAAGATTGCACGGCTCTGCGCAGCCTGTACCTGAACGACAACAAGTATTCATCGGTTGCCGGTGCTACCCAGGACTTTAACAGCATCCCCAACCTGGCATTCCTCTACCTGCAGAGTAACAGCGGATTCCTAGGAGCTCCGTTGACTATGGGACCCACCGACTGCGGCAACCTCACGGGTCTTGACCTGGGCAATAACGGCTTCACGAGTTTCAGTGCTCCCAGCCTGCCTAGCACCTTAACCGCATTGATGCTGGGAGGCAATCCCAACATGACTCGCCTGGAGATGCACAACAACCCCGGCATCACCAAGATGACCTCTGACGCCGTCATGAGTGACGGCAGCGGCTTGTACCTGCTGGGCAACACCGCCTTGACCTACATGGACATCAGTGGTGACAGTACCCAATGCAACTATTTCCAGCGCATCGGCAACAACTTCTCGCTCGAGAATGTGCCCATCGACACCATCAAGGGACAGTATAATAAGTTCTATACATTCAGGAACCTGACGACCGTGCCTGGTAACATCTATGAGGTCTGCAGGAGAGTAACTTATGAATACAGCCTATCTAACACACAGCCCAGTCCAAAGAACTATTACTCGGCCTATTGGCCAACCATGGCAGCATGTCCTGACAGTGCCTCGCTGGAACAATTGCCCAGGCTAGAGTATCTGGACTTGAGCCACTGCCAATTAAAAGACTCGGTCTATTTGCACAAGAACACCGAGCTGCGCTACCTTGACGTGAGTCACAACCGCACCATTGCCCGCTATACCACGTCACAGGACAAGGGCAAGGGCTATCGTGACTCGGGCGGCAGCACTACTGTCACCAACCGCAATTATCCTGACTACAAGAAGTACCTGTGGCTGGCCAACACCCAACGTAGGTACCCCTACAGGCAAGAAGCCTATGACCAGGAGTACTACACCATGGACTATAACGACACTACAGGCCTGTATATCCTTGACTTGATGGACAACGACAAGCTGGAGTACCTCGACATCAGTTACACGGGCATCGAGCAAACGGCCTTGACCCATTGCCACGTCTCCAACGCCCGCTTCATCTGGATTCAGGACTTGCACAACTTGAAGTATTTCTATGCCGACTACAACGGCATGCGCTCTATGGGTATCGGTACCCGTAACGGCAAGCATCATAAAGAAGCGCTCAAGTCGCTCGAGAGGCTGTCAGTCATCGGCATGCGTGGTGCCGACATCACCACGATGCAAGGTTCCATGAACTTCCTGAACAACGGCCGGTGTCCTAATCTTCACTATGTCAACATTTCTTATTCTGATTATGACTCCATCGGTGTTGAGAACCCAAGCATCGACACGCTCATCATCCGCGGCAACCCGATTCACCACCTCAATGTGCAGAAGGTTGACAACATCACCTACATTGATGCCCGTGAGTGCGCTTTCAAGCAACGAGGATATGACCCCGAGACCAACAGGACCGTGGCCATCCCCGACACACTTACTCAAGTGTATAAATGGACAAATTATGATGTGAATCCTCCTGTTACCCAAGACACAATCCAGTTCATCACAATGAACGGAGCCCGTAGTGATGGTCTATACACGGGCACTATCACGACGCCTTATAGCGGACTGCGGAGCATCAGGGCCCACCACCGGCCCAAACTGACGACGCTGCTAGTCAACAACAGCAACGCCTTGACTGATGTGTATTGCCACTTTGATCCCAAGTTGACAAAAATCACCGGTTTTGACGATCTCGCCTATCCCAAGGACTCGGTGGACTTAGCCTTAGGTTACGGTGCTGACGCTGACTCGCTGAACCTCGTTTGGGTCAACGACGATTACTCGCTCATTGAACTCAACCTGAGCAAAAACGACAACCTGGAGTATCTGCACGCCTATAACGACAAGGCACTGGGTGACGCCCTAGGCGCTAGTGGCATGAATCTGATTCCCAATAACAAACTCATCTGCTCATGGGTTTCCAACTCAAACCTGAAGGCCTTCACCAACCAGGCCATCACCCTCGACACACTGTGGATTTGGCAAAATCCCGAATTGGCCCAGCTGGATGTGACGGCCAATGAAAGGCTGAGACGGCTTGACCTGCACAATTGCATGGTGCGCAATCTGGATGTGAGCCACAACCCGATGCTCATCGACTTTAACTGCTGCAACATGGACAGTATCAACCATGACACCCAGCAATCGATTTGGCCAAGCTACACCAAGTATGGCTACGAGTTCCCGGGTGCTGTTCCCACGGCCATCAACGAGCCCGGCAAGAACAGTATCGCTGACCTGAATTTCTCGAGCAAGAACCTGCAGACCGTGAAGGCCGACAACAATGACTTGTATAGCATGAAAGGCTTGAACGGGAACACCAATTTGCGGGTATTGACCTATGCCCACAACCACATCAACGCCATTGACCTGCACGGCTGCGACAACATCACAACCTATGACTGCACCCACAACGGGCGAGGATTCTTTGAGGCAGAATACGCAAGATGGACCCAACCCCAGCCCAATGGGACCGAGATGGACACTTACCACCTCTATTACCTGCAACTCGATCCTGACGCGGGTGATGAGATTGACCAGAATTATGACTCGTTCCTGGGGTACAAGGCTGGTTATGACTCGATTGTGGGCATCAGTGACAACAACCGCGTGCGCATCTTCGACGCCGACGGTTTTGACCCTGACATGGTCGATACATTCATCGTCAATGCCAGTGGCCCCCATCAGGGCACGCGCTCATCGGCACCCCGCAGGGAGGATGTGGTGTGTGGCTCTGACACTGAACCTGACCCGAGTTTAATCTATGGCAAAGTCGCATTCCTCGACATGTATAACAACACCGATTTCCCCAATCACCAATACATCGAGTACAAGTACTATGACGGCAGGAATGCATCCACAAGAAGCCGAGGCGAGACATCCACGTTCTACATGGTGTGGGAGGCACCACAAGAACCAACCGATGTCAAGGAAGTCACCGAGGATGGCTTGACTGAGGTCACTGTGGTGAGTGAGCGTTATTATGACATCGGAGGTATTGAGCACAGCGAGCTCATCGATGGAGTGAACATCGTCGTTCGCCAGATGAGCGACGGCACGACCCAAACCATCAAAATTGTCAAATAGCGGTTTGTTTTGGCCACATGAGAATAACAAGGGTGCCCGTCAATCCACGAGTGCCCTTGTTAATTGATTTTGAGATGATTTTTTTGAAAAAAGGCAGAAAAAGTTTTTCCAGTTCAAAAAATCGTTATACCTTTGCACGCCATTACAAAAATTGAGGCGTTTTACCACCGCCACAACATTGTAAGTTTAACATTTTAAAGATATATCTAAACAAAATGAAGAAAGATATCCATCCCAGCAACTATCGCGAGGTTGCTTTCAAGGACATGTCTAACGAGGAGGTTTTCATCACTCGCAGCACTGTTAACACCAAGGAAACCATCGACATCGACGGCAAGACCTATCCCCTGGTGAAACTCGAGATCACCAACACCTCTCACCCCTTCTTCACCGGCAAGCAGAAGCTCGTCGACACCGCAGGTCGCGTGGACAAGTTCATGCAGCGCTACGGCAACCGCAAGAAGAAATAAGAAGACATCACGTCACTGCCGTGAGCGCTCACGGCAGTTACTACAAGACACAGCGGCGCGCCCTTCCCAATCGAGGAGGGTGCGCTGCTTGTTATATCGCACGGCCAGTCGATATCCGCTAATCCTGGTCCATCAACACCTGGACTACGGTAACTTGAAGGCTTTGTTTAGTAATGCTTGATGATTTGGGGGGGGGTCATAATTCATTTGCTGGAATATTAACCGCCCTGCGGGCGGGAAATTAAGACAAATTTTGTATTATAATTTTTATTTAATTTATTAAATAATTTGTTTAAATTTAGATAAGATTGGCTGCGTCTCAGCAAATCAAGCAAGCTTGTTTGCCTTTGATTTGCACAATCTTTCTCGGCCGTAGGCCGATATATGTAGCGACATTGCAATTATGACACAGCCTCTACTCAGATGACAGTTCGTAGGCGAAAAGGACGTACCTTTCAATGGTTCATCCTGCCAGATGGGATACCAAGTTAAAGCAATCCAATAAAGATACCGATGCCTACCAACATCACGATAATGCACAACGGAATAACCATCGCACGCAGCCAGCCTCGTTCACGCCACAGCTTGCGGTTAATCAGGTCAGCCATCGACAATAGTAGGCCGATAAAAAGAAGCAGAAAAACTGCCGCCATTCTCAAAATGAAATCAACACCATCAACCTCAGCACTGAAATCATTAGTACTATTTGGAGATAAGAGAAAGATGGCACAAATAGAGGCAACTGAAGCAAACAGCACTAGCGACACCCGCCAGACAGTTCCCCACCAGCCATAACCGAACAACTGCTTATAATTTATCAATACGATGAAGGGCATCAGCAAAAAGACACTCTCATAGGCCTGATACTCAAAGTTTGAACTGCCTGTAACATGGGCCAAATTCACACCCGACAGCTTAACACAAAGGGAAATGATGAATAGCCACAAGACGAGCTGGGTCGTCGAGAATACCTGAATAAAGAAACCTTGAGGCAAAGTGTGCCGTGAATTGCGTGGCGAATGCCTGAAGACCAGCCATGTGGGCAATATAATCAACGAGAAGATAAACAAGAGCATCCACTCGAGATGATTTCCAATCCATTCAAACACATAATCAAAGTAGTATTGCAATCCCGTTGACGTTATAGCACTAGAATCATTATCTAAAAGTGTCTCCCAATATTCTGGAAAGATGACTTTTCCCACAAAATAAATGATAACCGTCACGAGCACAAGCATCTTGACAGGAGCAAAAGACGATTGCCACTTACCATTGATGTAGTCACTGATGAAGTAACCTGGTCGCCACAACAATTGCCACAATGAATACGGGAACGAGCGGCCGCCCAGCCCCCAAACGTCCATCACGCTACGGCTGGCAACGTCCCACGTGATACGGCCCGCCGTCGCACGTTGTCCACAACGGGGACAGAAGGCACCAGCATACTCTTGGCCACAGTTGCAGCAGCAGTGCATTTCACTGCCTAATTCCTCGTATTGACGCGGATTGTGCTGCCAATCAACGAATCGCCGGTATAGCCGCTTCAGGTTCATCAAACGGTGGGTTATTACGAAAGTTCTTCGGACTTAGAGATCGTGTCGTCTTGAGGGACCGGAACGGTCTCGACAGGTTGGGTGAGGGCACGGCGCACACGGCGCTCGGTAAGGTATTCCTGCAGGCTGGTGAAGTTGAAAAGCAGCAGGCAAATGCCTGTCATGAGCACCACCATCGGGATATTCTCGCGCAACGATGTCACCATGAGCGACAGCATGCCGCACAATGTCACAACAATCGGACACAAGAAATACCAACCCTTGATGTTCAAGCTATTGCGGGACAATAGCAGATAAATGATGTGGAACAATCCCAACACAATGAGCAGGACACCCATCAACAGTTGTAGGATACCATCAAACAGGGAGGCTTTGATCATCATCACGATGCCGAAGCACAGTCCTCCCACGGCGGGCAGTACACCCATGTAATCTACACTGGTGCGGGCATCGGCATGGCGCATGGCCACCATGACCAGATAGGCAATGGCAGGAAGCAGGAACATCGCCCCGATGACACGTGAGCCCCACAAGAGGATATTAGGCACGGTGTGAAACACAATGAGCGTGATGCCGGCAAGCAGCAAAATCACGTTAGTAAGGAGGTTTATACTGAGCTTTTTCATCGAAAACAATAAGTAAAACAAAAGTTGTTAATAATTTTTCCACAAAAATATTTTAAAAATCACTATCATCAAAAAATATTCCACAAAAAGTTTGTAACTTTGCGCTTAATGGAAGAGCGCAAGCACATAGTCGCCATTATCAATCCCGTGTCGGGCACGGGGAACAAGGATAAGATTCCCCGCCTGATTGACACGGTGGTTGACCACGAAAAGAACGATGTGCATGTCGTCATGAGCGAGCGTCCAGGTCATGCCCGCGAGTTGGCGGCACAAGCTGTCAGCGACCATGCCGATGTGGTGGTCGCCGTGGGCGGCGATGGCACAGTCAACGAGGTGGGAAGCGCCCTGTGCAAGAGCAAGACGGCCCTCGCCATTGTCCCCGTGGGCTCGGGTAACGGCCTGGCACGCCACCTGCGCATCTCCATGAACGCCAGTCGCGCCCTGCAGGTGCTCAACAACGGTGTGGTGGGCGAGTTTGACTACTGCACCGTCAACGGCAAACCTTTCTTCTGTGTTTGCGGCATGGGGTTTGACGCTGCCGTCAGCGACAAGTTCTCCCACGAGGGTACAAGAGGTTTCATCACCTATATCAAGACGGCACTCACCGAGTACATCAACTACAAGCCTCAGGCCTACAAAATTGATATCGATGACAAGAGCATGACCGATAAGGCCTTTGTCATCGCATGCTGCAATGCGGCCCAATATGGCAACAACGCTTATATCGCCCCGCGCGCGACGATGCAGGACGGACTCATCGACGTGACCGTGATGCATCCCTTCAGCCCCGTTTCCAGCCCACTGCTTGGGGCCAGGTTATTCCTGCGCCAGCTCAACATCGACAACCACGTGAGCATCTTTCGCGGTAAGCATGTGGCCATCGAGCGCCGTCACGACGATGTCATCCACATCGATGGCGACCCGGTCATGATGCCGGCAAGAGTCGTCATCGAGAACGTGAGAAAGGGCATACGCATACTAGTGCCACAGTCACTGCCTGATGATGTTTAGCCCATAACAACTAGTATTATCCGAAAAGAATTACCAAAACATAAATAATCCTATACAGAATAGCAATGAGTTATCTGAAATTTGATAAAAACCTGATGATTAACCTTGAGCAATCACTGCCCAAGGAGATGTTGCGAACCAATCAATCGGGCGCCTATCACTGCACCACCATTGTGGGATGTAACACCCGCAAACAGCATGGCCTGCTGGTGATACCCGTTCCTGAACTTGATGACAACAACCATGTGCTACTGTCCTCGCTCGACGAGACCGTTATCCAGCATGGTGCACCGTTCAACCTTGGGTTGCACCGCTACAAGGGCAATACCTATAGCCCCAACGGACACAAATACATCCGCGAGTATGACTGTGAGCGCGTGCCTACAACCACTTACCGCGTAGGCGGCGTGATCCTGAAAAAAGAGAAGATTTTCATCACTCATGAGAATCGCATCCTCATCCGTTACACGCTGGTGGATGCACACTCGGTGACCACATTGCAGTTCAGGCCGTTCCTGGCCTTCCGCAACGCCAATGACCTGTGTGTCGAGAACGCTGTCGCCAGCCGCGACTATCATGAGGTGGCCAACGGCATCGCCACATGCATGTATGAAGGCTACCCCACCCTGTACATGCAGATGAACCACAAGCCCAAGTTTGTGTTTGACCCGCACTGGTATAAGAACATCGAGTATACCAAGGACCAGGAACGCGGCATTCCCTACAGCGAGGACCTGTATGTGCCCGGCTACTTTGAGGTCGAGATCAAGAAGGGCGAGCCGCTCATCTTCTCGGCCGGCATCGAGGAGGTAAACACCCGCACGTTGACCAAGATGTATGAGGACGAGATCAAGCCACGCACCCCGCGTACCAGTTTCTACAACTGCATGAAGAACAGCGCCAAGCAGTTCTATATCACCAACGAGGACGGTCATTACCTGCTCGCTGGCTATCCCTGGTTCAAGATCCGTGCCCGTGACGAGTTTATCGCGCTACCGGGCTGCACGCTGTCGGTTCACCACCGCCAAGACTTCGAGCTTATCATGGATACCGCCATGCGCGCCCTTAACGAATGGATGGCTGACGGGAAACTGGATAAACATCTCGACGGCCTTGACCTGCCTGATGTGCCGCTGTGGGCCATCTGGGCAGTGCAGCGTTATGCCCATGACCTGAATGCCGATGCTGCAAGAGAGCGCTATGGAGCCCTCGTCAAGGACCTCATCACGTTTATTGCCGACGGCAAGCATCCTGGCCTGACATTGAATGACAACGGCATGCTGAGCACCGATGGCACGCTACGTCCCGTCTCATGGATGAACAGCACCCACCCCAACGGCACACCACTCATTCCGCGCACGGGCTACCTGGTGGAATTTAACGCCCTGTGGTACAATGCCCTGCGATTTGCTGTCGAAGAGCTGTTTGCTGGTCAAGACGAGGAGAAAGCCTTTATTGAGCGTTGCAACGACATCGCCGCTAAGTGCAAGCCCTCGTTCATCGAGACGTTCCTGAACGACTATGGCTACCTGTATGACTATGTGAACGGTGATTACACCGACCTGAGCGTGCGTCCCAACATGATCATTGCCGTGGGTACCGACTATAGCCCGCTGGACCGCCGCCAGCGCAAGCGCGTGCTTGACATCGCTACAAGAGAGTTGCTCACACCTAAGGGCCTGCGCACTCTGAGTCCCAACAGCTACGGTTACATCCCCTGGTATCTAGGCACCCCCGAGGAGCGCCAAACGGCCTACTATGCCGGCAGCGCTCGTCCCTGGTTGATGGACTTCTACAGCAAGGCCTACATCCGCGTGTTCGGGCTGAACAGCATCTCGTTTATCGAGCGCATGATGATCGGCTTTGAGGACGAGATGAAGGAGGGCTGCATCGGGTCACTGAGCGAGCTCTATGACGGCAACCCGCCATTCATCGGCCGCGGCGCCGTTAGCTTCGCCCCCAACGTTGGTGGCATCCTGCGCGTTCTACGCACATTCAAGAACCTTCACATCATTGACGAATAAAACCAATAACTATATGAAAGCATTAATGTTTGGCTGGGAATTTCCTCCTCACATCCTGGGAGGACTGGGAACAGCGAGTTACGGCCTCACCAAGGGCATGTGGGAAAACGGTGACATGGACATCACCTTTGTCATTCCCAAGCCCTGGGGCGACGAGCCCAAAGATTTTGCTAACATCATCGGCGCCAACAGCACACCCGTGGCCTGGCGCGACGTGAACTGGGATTATGTGGAGAGCCGCATCGGCAAAGTGATGGACCCGCAGATGTACTTCAACCTGCGCGACCACATTTACGGCGACTTTAACTACATGAGCACCAACGACCTGGGATGCATCGAGTTCTCGGGCCGCTATCCTGAGAACCTGCTCGAGGAGATCAACAATTACAGCATTGTGGCGGGCGTGATCGCACGAACCATCGATTGCGACATCATCCACTCCCACGACTGGCTCACCTATCCTGCCGGCATCCACGCCAAGCAGGTGACGGGCAAGCCACTGGTGATCCACGTGCATGCCACTGACTTTGACCGCAGCCGCGGCAACGTCAATCCCACGGTATTCAGCATCGAGAAGGATGGCATGAACAATGCCGACCACATCATCACCGTGAGCAACCTCACGCGCCGCACCGTCATCGAGAAATACGGCATCAACCCCGACAAGGTGACCACTGTTCACAACGCTGTGGAGCCGCTTAACGAGGAGTTGCTCAACCTGGAGGCGCCTCCCGGCAAGACAAGCAAGGTTGTGACCTTCCTGGGACGCATCACCATGCAGAAGGGTCCCGAGTACTTTGTTGAGGCTGCCGCCCAGGTGCTTCACAAGGTGCATAACGCGCAGTTTGTCATGGCAGGCAGTGGTGACATGATGGACAAGATGATACGCCTTGCCGCCAAGCGCGGCATCGCCGACCGTTTCCACTTCACGGGCTTCCTGAAGGGCAAGCAGGTGTATGAGATGCTGGCCGCCAGCGACGTGTATATCATGCCCTCGGTGAGCGAGCCATTCGGCATTTCGCCGCTCGAGGCGATGCAGATGGGTGTGCCGTCAATTATCAGCAAACAGAGCGGCTGCGCCGAGATTCTTGACAATGTGATCAAGATCGACTATTGGGACATCAATGCCATGGCCGACGCCATCTACAGCATCATCAAGTATCCCGCGATGTTCAAGGAGTTGCGCGACCAGGGCCTTGCCGAGGTGAACCAGATCACCTGGGACAAGGCTGGCGCCAAGGTCATCAAGATCTACCGCGACCTCATCAATCGGTAACCTCTCAAGAGAATCTAGACCTTCTAGAATTTCTAGATGATCTAGAAAAACAAAGAAAACAAACAATAAAACGACAATATAAATATGAAAGCGATTTGTTTTTATTTTCAGATTCATCAGCCGTTCCGCTTGAAACACTACCGTTTCTTTGACATCGGTAACGACCACTACTATTATGATGACTTTGCCAACGACGACATCATCACACGCATCGCTCAGCGGTCCTATCTGCCCGCTAACCAGATGCTGCTCGACATGATCAAGGAGAACGGCAAGAAGTTTAAGGTGGCATTCTCGATAAGCGGTACCGCGCTGGAGCAACTCGAGCAATATGTTCCCGAATTCATCGACTCGATGAAGGACTTGGCTGCCACTGGCTGTGTGGAGTTCCTGAGTGAGACTTATGCCCACAGCCTGTCGGCGCTCTATGATCCCGAGGAGTTCGTAGCCCAGGTGAAGGCCCACGACGAGAAGATTTACCAGCTCTTTGGCCAGCGCCCCAAGGTGTTCCGCAACACCGAGCTGATTTATGACGACGACATTGCCTCGATGGTTTATGCCATGGGATTCAAGGCGGCCATCACTGCCGATGCCAAGCACGTGCTGGGCTGGCGCTCGCCTAACTTCCTGTACAGTTCGGCCTCGGCACCCAAGCTCAAACTGCTATTGAAAAATGGCAAGCTGAGCGATGATATTGCCTTCCGTTTCAGTAATCCCGAGTGGGCATCCTATCCGTTGACCGCCGACAAGTACATCAAATGGATTAATGAGTTGCCTCAAGAGGAACAGTTGGTGAACCTGTTCATGAATTATGATACCCTGGGAGAGTTGCAACCCCGCGAGAGCGGTATCTTTGAGTTCATGAAAGCGCTGCCCCGATTTGCCGCCGAGAACGACATCCAGTTCTGGACACCCAGCGAGGTGGTTTCAAAGTTCAAACCCGTTGCCGAACTCGCCGTGCCCTATCCCATGTCATGGACCGACGAAGCCCGCGACACCAGCGCATGGCTTGGCAACACGTTGCAGCAAGAGGCCGTCAAGAAGCTCTACTCGATTGGTGAGCGCGTGCGCCTGTGCACCGACCGCCGCATCAAGCAGGACTGGAACTACCTGCAGGGAAGCGACCACTTCTTCTACATGTCCACCAAGCACAATGACGACGGGTCGGTACACTCCCACTACAGCCCGTATGACTCGCCCTATACCGCGTTCACCAACTACATGAACGTGTTGAGCGACTTCATGACGCGCGTTGAGGAGCAGTACCCCACCAGCATCGACAACGAGGAGCTGAACTCACTGCTGCTCACCATCCGCAACCAGGAGCAGGAAATTGAGAAACTGCACCGCGAGGTTGAAATGATGCGCAACAATATCGTCAAGGACACCACTGGCGATTTCCCCGTTGATGTGGAGGCACCCCTTCCCGAGGAAAAACCGGCTCCAGCCCCCGAAAAAGAGGCTCCGGCCAAGAAGAAAGCTCCGACCAAGAAAGCTGCTGCAAAGAAGCCAGCGGAGAAGAAAGCCGCAGCTAAAAAACCTGCAGCTAAAAAGGCTACCGCAAAGAAGGAGAAATAATGTGTAAAACTACAACTGCCCCCTCATGATGAGATAAACATGAGGGGACAGCAGATGATACTAACTACAGTTCTGGCAGATACGTCATCTGTCAGAACTGTTTTTTTTCAGAAGGTGTGAAGCATACCGGCAGCCACCTCGGCAGCGGCAGCATGACCCAAGGTTTGAGCGACGATGGTCAGGGCGAAAGGAGCCGCGGCAGCAGGACCGTTGCCAGTAACGACGTTGCCATCAACAGCGACAGGAGTCTTGGCCCAGCGGACACCCTCGACCGTATCTTCAAGACCGGGATAGCACACAGCCTCGCGATCCATGAGGATGCCTAAAGGCCCTAGCACCATCGCTGGCGAAGCACAAATGGCGGCGAGCTTGCCACCACGTTCATCCTGGGCTGAAAGGGCATCACACACGCCCTCGTGAGCCGCCAGATTGGGAGCGCCAGGAATACCACCGGGCAACACGAGCCACTCGGCATCGTTGTAATCGTTGTCGTCAAAGAGGCTGTCGGCAAGCACAGTCACGCCATGGGCACCCTTTACCTCCAAGCCAGGGTTAATCGACACTGTTGTGACCGGCATGCCTGCACGGCGCAAAACGTCCACACAGGTCAGGGCTTCAATCTCCTCGAAGCCGTCAGCAAAAAAAACATAAGTCTCTTTCATGATTCTCTCGATATATTAATGTTAGTATTATTGTCCTGCGCACTGCCCACCATGTGAATGAATGGGTCTCGAGAGAGCGAAGATAGGGGTTTTTCCTCAAAAAATGGCCCATTTTTGGAAAAAATCATCTTTTTTTTGAAAAAAATCCGATTTTTATTTGGTAGTTCAAAAAAAAGCAGTACCTTTGCATCGCTTTTGACAGCAACATGGGCAGTTAGCGCAGTTGGTTCAGAGCATCTGCCTTACAAGCAGAGGGTCGGGGGTTCGAATCCCTCACTGCCCACCAACAAGAGTCTTGCACGATGTGCAAGGCTTTTTTTGTTATCCCATCAGAACCCTTGGCGGGGTGTACTTATTAAATAAATAATGTGAAAATGGACGCGTGAATGGGAAAATATGTGTAGCTTTGAGGCGCTAAACCAAGCTACAGGTGGATGGAGAAGGTTCATATCAGTCAAGACATCATGGTTCACACCATCAATTTTCAGTGACAAATTATGACGTGCTGAGCATTTCATACATTAATCCCTACCTTTCGTCCAATATGGCTTGGAACATTTGGTAATGGTGATTTTTCGCTCTTAACTTTGCATCAACAAAACGATTAATCACTATTAAAACTACAGAAATTATGACAAACTTTACAATCAACAACCAGGGCGCTGCCCTGAACCAGCAGAGTGAAATGAAGAGCAGCAGCAAGCGCTCAATAGTTAAGTCTTTCAAGTTCGCCACAATGGTAGCCATCATCGCTATCACCGCAGCATTGCCCGCTGCCGCCCAAGTGAGCCTGGGTGTAAGGGGAGGCTTCACGCTGAACAAGATGCACTTTGACCGCGAAGTCATCAACAGCGACAACCGCATCGGTTATTCAGCCGGTCTGGTATTAGACATCAACATCCCGGTTACAGGCCTCGGAGTGGAAGCGTCAGCGATGTACACCCACCGCAACAACAAACTCCATGACGACAACCACACCTACAAGCGCCACTACATCGAGGTTCCCGTGTATGCCCGCTACCGCCTGGCCATCCCCGCTGTCGAGAAGATTATCGCACCCTATGTATTCACTGGCCCCAACTTCTCTTTCCTGTTTAAGGACGATGCCCCCACCAGCATCAAGAACAGCAAGACCAGCACATCATGGGACGTGGGCCTCGGTGTGGACCTGCTCAAGCACCTGCGCGTGTCGGCCACCTACGGCATAGGCATGTCTAAAGCCATGGAGTACATCGACCGCGATTACACAGGCGAAACGGTGACCGGTAAAGACAAGCACTGGACAGTGAGCGCCGCATGGATGTTCTAGAAGCCCTCATAACAGAATTATCACATACTTGAAAACTGAAGCCAGGAGTCCTGAACAAAGCCAGGGCTCCTGGTTTTTTAACACAATCATTGAGAGCAATCAGATTTTTTGTGTAACTTTGCGCCACAAACGACAAAAAGACGACAAATACAATGAAAAGAATAGCCTTATTGATGACCGTCATGCTGTTTCTTGTCACCACAGCGATGGCACAAAGTTCCTCGCGCTGGGGCGTGACATTAGGAGCCAATATCAACAGCATCCACTTCAAACAGAGTGACATCATGCCCAGCAAGAGTTGCTGGGGCCCTCAAGCGGGTGTCATGGGCGAGATGAACTTCAGCGGTCTGGGCTTCGGTGTGGACGGATCACTGCTCTACAGCATGAGGCAGGGTAAGCTCAACTACGGCGAACGCGTTGCCTGGTCATCGTTAGGTGCTGGCAACGAGACCGTGGCGATGCATTATCTTGACGTGCCGTTGCATCTCAAGTTCCAATTCCGCCGCTTGGGAGGCATGGAGACCACCTTCATGCCGCTGGCCTACGTTGGACCTCAATTCTCATTTCTTGTACATGGCAGCCACAGCAATCTCAACTCTTACCCCTTTGTGAATGTGTATTTGGACATGGGCGCTGGCTTTGAGTTGTTTGAGCGCTGGCAAGTCAGGGGAGGTTACAAATTCTCTGTCGGCCAGTCCCTGCACACCAAGCTCCTTGACGACAACGTCGCCAAGAACCGCAACTGGTATTTCAGCTTGACCTATTTCTTGAAGTGAGCAAACGCTATGCTGCCATATTAATCGCGCTGGTGGTGGCATTGGTGGGAGTGTTTGTAATGCGCGACCGCAAGCATTTCTACTCTCACGAGGGTGTGGTATGGACAACCGAGTACCACATCACATATGAGGCCACCCATGACCTGGGCGACAGCATCCAGATCATCTTTAACCATCTCGACAACAGTGTGTCGCCTTACAATAAGGCCTCACTCATTACAGCCCTGAACAATAACACTTCCACACAAGCCGACGGCTACATCTGCCGCCTGCTCAAGGCCTCGTGGACTGTCAACCATGAGAGCGGCGGAGCCTTTGACCCGACCGTGATGCCACTGGTTAACGCATGGGGATTTGGCTACAAGAGCGGCACCCTACCCTCTCGCGCACAGCTTGACAGCATCCTCAGTTTTGTGGGCATGGACAAACTAGCCCTGCACGGCGACACGCTGGTGAAGCGCGACCCGAGGGTGATGCTGGACTTCAGCAGCATAGCCAAGGGGCTGGCTTGTGACGAAATAGGACGGATGCTCGCTCGCAACGGTGCTCACAACTGGCTTGTCGAGATTGGCGGCGAGGTGATGGCAAGCGGCGTGAACAAGCGCGGCACAGCATGGCAAGTGTCGGTCGATATGCCCACCGATGAGCAGGAAGAGGTGTCACACGAGTCGGCCATGACATTGGCCCTGGACAGCGGAGCCGTCGCTACCAGCGGCAATTACCGCAAGTGGCGCATGGAGGGTGGCAACAAACTGTCACACATCATCGACCCACTAACCGGTGACAGCCGTGCCGGCACCCTGCTGAGCGTGACGGTAATGGCCCGCGACTGCATGACGGCCGATGCATGGGCCACGGCTTGTATGGCGATGGGAGACAGCGCAACCCGCGCGCTGATGCAGGGCCGCACTGACCTGGGCGTGATGACCATCAGTGCCGACACCGTGAACAGGTCACTGATTGTGTGGAGCAACGCCCCTTTTGCCGAAAAAGTCAATGTAAAATAGAGAAGCTAGAGTTTCTAGAATATCTAGAGTTTCATGGGAATCATTGTTATCCAGCGATGATGAGCTCAATGCCCAAGTCCTCAATCTTTTTTATCATTTTGGGGGAAATGCCAGCATCGGTGATGATGACGTCAACAGCGTCGATGTCGGCTATCTTGGCAAAGCCCCGTCTCCCGAACTTGCTGCTGTCGGCCAGCACGATGGTCTTTTGAGCGGCAGCAATCATCATTTTGTTCAAGGTCGCCTCTCTAATCTCGGTCGTGGTAATGCCATAGTCGATGTCGATGCCATCAACACCCAGGTAGAGCTTACTGAACGAACACTCTGCCATGAACCGCGCAGCATACTCTCCCACCACCGAGAGACTGCTGTGTCGCATCAAGCCACCCAACTGGTAAATGTCGATGTTCTCATGCGCCGAGAGGATGTTGCTCACAGGGAGCGAAGCCGAAACAACCGTCAGTTTGTGGATGGGCACGATGTTGCGTGCCAAGGCATGAACGGTGGTGCCCGATGCGATGCAGATGCTGTCGTTGCGCGTAATCAGCCGTGCCGCTTCACGTCCAATGGCGTGCTTCTCGTCGGTGGCCAGCTTTTCCTTCTCGTTTACCGGCCTGTTATTGATATAGGGATTAACGAGCACTGCCTTGCCGTGGCTGCGGTAGAGTTTGTCACCTTTCTCCAGCTCGGTGAGGTCCTTACGCACCGTTACAGCCGACACGTCAAGCAGACGCACCAAATCGGTCACCAGCACTGAACCGTGCTTGATGAGTTCCTCCATGATCGTTTCGTGGCGTTGTTCTTTCGTCATGATGGCATTTGATTTTTATTTTGATGTGGCAAAAGTAGATAAAAGATAATTACCGACCAAAAAAAAACGCAAAAATCTTTCATTTTTCATCAAAACGAAACGCATTCTGGATAATAATTTCCATTGTTTAGTTTCATTTTAACCACAAAACGAAACATTATATCAAAATAAACGAAATATCGTTTTTGGTAATTCTACCCCTAGAAAATAATTATATTATCTTGATTTTTAGCTAAATAAATGAAACACAACTGAAGTTTCCCAAAAAAGACACGGAATAATTTTGTCATTTCAAAAACTTACTATACCTTTGCAGCGAAACCAGTAAACAACAGTTATGCTAGCTTAAAAACTGAGTTAATGGCAACAAATGACATATATAAGAAGGAATATGACGTGATCATCGTGGGCGGCGGCGCCACAGGTGCCGGCACGGCGAGGGATTGCGCATTGCGAGGGCTGAGCGTGTTGCTCGTGGAGCGCGACGACTACAGCACCGGCGCCACGGGTCGCAACCACGGCCTGATGCACAGTGGAGCACGCTATGCCGTGACCGACGGCGAGAGCGCTGCCGAATGCATCAAGGAGAACATGATCCTGCGCCGCATCGCACGCCATTGCGTCGAGGAGACCGATGGCCTATTTATCACTTTACCTGAAGACGACCTGGCTTATCAGCAGACATTTGTCGAGGCATGTGGACGTGCTGGCATCCGTGCCGACATCATCGCCCCCGACGAGGCGCGTGTCATCGAGCCATCGGTGAACCCCGACCTCATCGGTGCCGTGCGCGTCCCCGACGCGTCAATCGACCCGTTCCGTCTCACTGTGGCCAACCTGCTTGACGCGCGCATCAATGGTGCCGAGACGCTCAACCACCACGAGGTGGAGGGGATAATTATCAACCAAGGCCGTGTTGAGGGTGTGAAACTGCACAACAAACTCAACGGCGAGCATGTCGAGGTGCGCTGCAAGGTCGTGGTTAACGCTGCCGGCATTTGGGGCCAACGCATCGCCAAGTTGGCCGGGGTGAACATCTCGATGTTCCCTGCCCGCGGCGCGTTGCTCATCTTTGGTCACCGAGTGAACCGCATGGTCATCAACCGCTGCCGCAAGCCTGCCAACGCCGACATCCTGGTACCTGACGACACCGTGTGCGTTATCGGCACGACAAGCGACCGCATCCCCATCGAGACCGTTGATGACATGCGCGTGACACGCGAGGAGGTTGACGTGCTGCTCAAGGAGGGCATCAAGATTGCTCCGTCGCTTGCCACCACGAGAGTCATCCGCGCCTATGCCGGTGTGCGCCCGCTGGTAGCCAGTGACGACGACCCCAGTGGCCGCAGCATCAGTCGAGGCATCGTGTGTCTGGACCATGCCAAACGCGACGGGCTGGAGGGTTTCATCACCATCACTGGTGGCAAGATGATGACCTACCGCCTCATGGGCGAGATTGCCACCAATGCCGTGTGTGCCAAGTTGGGCAACACCAAGCCCTGTGTCACTGCCACGCTGCCCCTGCCGGGCTCGGAAGAAGACGCACCCAGCCAGAGTGACATGACCAAGCGCTACAGTTTCGGCGAACGTGCCGCCATCGGGCGCCACGGTTCCCTGGCTGCCCGCATCGAGAAAGACAACGATATCGACAACGCCCTGGTGTGCGAGTGTGAAGGCGTCACCGTGGGCGAAATCAAATATGCCGTACACCAGTTGCACGTTCACAACCTGGTGAACCTGCGCCGTCGCACACGCGTGGGCATGGGCACTTGTCAAGGCAAGCTCTGCTCCTGCCGTGCCGCATCGCTCATGGGCGAACTGAACCACGACGTGAAAAGTGCCCAGAAAGACCTGGCCGCGTTCCTCGATGAGCGCTGGAAAGGCATGAGGCCCGTTGCATGGGGCGACACCCTGCGTGAGGCGCAACTCACCGCCGCCATCTATGAGGGGCTGTGCGGACTGGACCAAGCCGTTAACACCCAAAGAAAGGAGGACGAGCAATGAGAATGGACACCGTCATCATGGGCGGAGGCCTGAGCGGCCTCACCTGCGGCATCGCGCTCGCTAAGCGCGGCCAGAGCGTCACCATCGTTGCCAGCGGCCAGAGCACGCTGCTGTTCAACGGCGGATCGATGGAACTGCTGGGCCACATTGAGGGGAAAGCTGTCACTGCCCCGCTAGAGGGCATCGGCACCCTACCCCAAAGCCATCCCTACAGCAAGATAGGAGCCGACAACATTGCCACACTCGCTGACGAGGCCAAGCAACTGCTGGCCGACGCAGGCATCGACATGGAAGGAAGCGCTGCAGTCAACCACTGGCGCATCACGCCGATGGGTGTCGCCAAGCCCGCATGGCTCACACTGAATGAGAACATGCGCATCGACAGCCTTGACAAACTGCCCGCGAAGCATGTGACACTGATGTGCATCAGGGGCTTCTTTGACCAGCCCAACGGCATGCTGGCACAGGGCCTGCGCGAACTGGGCTTTGACGTGAAGGCCGTCGAATTCACTACCGACGATATCACGGCCCTGCGCCGTAGTCCCAGCGAGATGCGCGCCACAACGCTGACCAAGCGACTCGTGAGCCACAGCGCCTTGCAACGCATAGCCGACCAAATCAACAACCTGGCGGGAGAAGCCGAAATGGTGCTGCTGCCCAGCGTGTTTGGCCAAACCGATAGAACCGATTTCCAAACCTTGCAATCGCTGGTGAAGAAGCCGTTGCGCCTTGTAGCCACGTTGCCCCCATCGGTGGCCGGCGGCAGGATGCAGACCCTGTTGCGCCACTACTTTAAAATGCTGGGAGGCAACTACCTGATGGGCGACAGTGCCGTGAGCGGCCAGTTGGATGGCGACAGGCTGTTGAGTGTCACCACTGCCAAGCTGGGCGACATGCCATTGAGGGCAAATAACTATGTGCTGGCCACCGGTTCATTTATCAGCCGAGGCCTCGTTGCGGATTATAAACGCGTCTATGAGCCCGTGTTTGACCTTGACGTGGATGCCGACGGCGACCGCGAGCAATGGACCCGCTTTGACGTGCTGGAGCCACAGGCCTATTCACGCTATGGCGTTGCAACCGACGGTGACCTGCGTTGCATGAAGCAGGGCAAGCCCATCCAGAATCTGCATGCCATCGGCTCGGTATTGAGCGGCCATGACGCAATTAAAATGGGTGACGGCACCGGCGTATCCCTGTTGACGGCACTAGCCGCAGCAAAAAATATTCTTAGCGGCAAATAAAGCAAATAACGGCCGCTAATCGAGGCACCCCAGCCTCAACAACGATTTGAGATAGACAAGATAACGATTTGATTGATGATTTTTTAATGGGATATTATGGCTGAAAGAATGCAACTGTGCAACATCAGCGACAACAATTTTGAGCAATGCACCAAGTGCAGCATCTGCACCACCGTGTGTCCTGTTGCCGCTGTGACTACCGACTATCCCGGTCCCAAGCAGGCTGGTCCCGATGGTGAGCGGTATCGCTTGAAGGACCCTGCCTATTATGACAAGGCACTGAAGCTGTGCCTGAACTGCAAGCGTTGCGAAGTGGCTTGCCCGAGTGGCGTACACATTGCCGACATCATACAACACGCACGCATGAGAGCAGGAGAAGGACAGCGTGCCAGCCTGCGCGACACGATGCTTGCCAATACCGATCTGCTGGGCAAGGTGGCCAACCTTGTAGCACCCATAGCCAATGCCACGCTGGGCCTGTCGCCCACCAAGCTGGTGATGGATAGCGTGATGGCCATTGACAAACACCGCACCTTCCCTGCCTATAGCCGACAGAAGTTCACGACCTGGTTCAAGCGCCATGCCGCCAATGAGCAAGACGCGTTCAACAATCACGTGAGCTATTTCCACGGCTGCTACGTCAATTACAACTTTCCAAAACTGGGCCAAGACCTGGTTAAGCTGATGAATGCCATTGGCTATGGAGTACACCTGCTAGACAAGGAGCAATGCTGCGGTGTCGCCCTCATCGCCAATGGGTTATACAAGCAAGCCAAGCGCCAAGCCCGCACCAATGCCGCGAGCATCCGCCAAGCGGTGAACATTGCCCACCGCACGGTGCTGACCACGAGCTCGAGCTGCACATTCAACCTGCGCGACGAGTACCCCTCGTTGCTGGACGTTGACACGAGCGACGTGCGCGACGGCATCATGCTGGCAACACGTTTTATCTATCGTCTTGTGGATGAGGAGAAAGTGAAACTCATTTTTAGGCAAGACTACAAGCGACGCATGGCTTATCACACCGCTTGCCACATGCAGCGCATGGGATGGCAGCTGTACAGCATGGAATTGCTTCGCATGATTCCAGGACTAGACCTTGTGGAACTGGAACAAGAATGCTGCGGCATCTCGGGCACCTATGGTTTCAAGAAAGAGAACTATGAGCGTTCCCAAGCCATCGGCAGTGTGCTGTTCAAGCACATCGAGGATGCCAAGGTCGAAGCGGTCACGACCGATTGTGAGACCTGCAAGTGGCAGATCGAGATGTCAACAGGCCTTCCTGTCGAGAACCCCATCAGCGTCCTCGCTGACGCCCTCGATGTGGAAGCCACCCGACGGGCTAATTCAATTTAATGAGACTTTTAATAACATTATATAAATCAACAACTTAAAACTTCAAAAGAATTATGGCAAGTTTTTTAGCACCCCCGGCCTATAAGCCGGAACAGACAGGTCCCGAGGCCGATGCCAAGTACAAGAGACTGCGTTGGCAAGTCTTCATCGGCATCTTCATCGGCTATGCCGGCTTCTACTTGGTGAGAAAGAATTTCTCCATGGCGATTCCCATGCTCGAGCCCTTCGGCTTTACCAAGGGTATGCTGGGTACTGCCCTGGCAATGAATGCCGTGGCCTATGGCTTCTCCAAGTTTGTCATGGCCAGCATCAGCGATCGCAGCAACGCCCGTCGCTTCCTGCCGCTGGGCCTGATTTTGTCAGCCATCGCCATGCTGTTCATGATGGTTCCCATCACGATGCTCGATCCCATTGGTCACCCCGAGCGCAAAGGCCTCGCTGTGTTCCTGATGGGAGCATTTAACTTCCTTGTGGGTTGGTTCCAAGGCATGGGCTGGCCCCCGTGCGGCCGTGTGATGACACGCTGGTTCTCGATCAAGGAACGCGGTACCTGGATGAGCGTGTGGAATTGTGCCCACAACGTGGGCGGCGCCCTCGTGGGTCCCATGGCTGCTTATGGCGCGATGTGGTTCGGCTCATGGTTCTATGGCAATGATGAGAAGATGTACTTCCTCATTGGCACCTATGCCTTCCCCGCTGCTGTAGCTATCTTGATTGCGATTATCGCCTACATCCTGATTCGTGACACGCCTCAGTCATGTGGTCTGCCCTCGATTGAGAAATGGAGCGGAAGCGCTTCCAAGAACTATGACGAGAAGAAGAGTGAGCAGTCGCTCAGCGTGGGTCAAATCTTCAAGACCGTGCTCAGCAACAAGTTCCTGTGGTACATCGCACTGGCCAACTCGTTTATTTACATGGTGCGCTATGGCTGCCTGGACTGGGCTCCCACAATCCTGAGCGAGCAGGGCGTTGACATCAAGAACGCCGGTTGGGCTTACTTCGCCTACGAGATCGCTGCCATTCCCGGTACCATCTTCTGCGGCTGGTTGAGCGACAAGGTCTTCAATGGCCGCCGCGCGCTGCCCACGATGATCTTCATGGCGCTTATCATCATCGCTATTGTGATTTACTGGCAGAACATGACTAACCTGAGCGTTGTCATTGGTTGCTTGATCGCCATCGGCTTCCTGATTTACGGTCCCGTGATGCTCATCGGTGTGCAGGCACTTGACCTGGCGCCCAAAAATGCAGCAGGCACCGCAGCCGGACTCACAGGTTTCATGGGTTATGTGCTGGGCACCGCTATCCTGGCCAACTCGGTACTGGGTTATGTTGCCGAGAGCACTGGCGGCTGGGATATGCCGTTTATCCTGCTTATCGTGGGTTGTTTGCTTGCTATCTTCTTCATGGCATTGACCTACAAGGAGGAGCAGTATCTCGTGGCCGACCGCAAGGGTGAGCACATCGAAGAAAAGAAATAATCAATCATTCAATATTTTATTCATTAAAACCAAACTACTTATGTTTAAAAAACTCTTAAGAGTAGGCTTGTTGAGTGCTATTGTGCTTGCAGCCTTCACCTCATGTGAGGAAGAACAGCAGTTCACCAATGAGAAACTTGATGCCAAGCGTGTTGAAGTTCAGGTGCTGAACAACGAGTTGGCCAAGGTTCGTGACTATGTGCCCTTATACGCAGTCATCGCGCACCGCGGCTCCACCTTCTGGGCTCCCGAGGAGACCGAGGCATCGTGGCGTTGGGCCCGTGAGATGGGCGCTGACTACCTGGAGAGCGACGTGCAGTGCACCAAGGACGGTATCGTGCTTGCAAACCACGATGAGAACCTGAAGCGCACCACCAATATCGAGAACGTCTTCAGCGAGAACGTCCCCGCCAGCCGTGTTGACTTCTACATGAGTCTGGGCTTCACTCGTGCCGATGCCGAGGCACAGTATGGCCGCGACATGGCCGCCTTCCGCCCGTTCTACACCCTGAGCTACTACTATGCTGAGCTGCTCATGCTCGATGCCGGCAGCTGGTTCAACGAGAGCTCACTGGAACAGGCCCGTCCCACCTTCAAGGCTACCGAGAACGGTCGCTTCGAGAACGGTCACATCGTTTACAGCAATGGCCTTTACATCAGTGCCATCCAGGACCAGATCGCCTATGCACAGGGCAAGCGCCTAGTGCGTGACGCCAATGGTCGCCGCGTGCTCACCTACAAGATCAAGGACGAGTATCAAGGCATGACCCTGCAGCAGATTTACGATGCCATCAAGGCCAAGGGCGAGTACAACGCCAAGTACATGGACTTCATTGAGTATGACTTCGCCAACGCTTATGAGGCTGATCCCGAGGACACCGGCAACCGTCCCGGCATCTATGTCGAGTTCAAGGAGAGCTGGCTGAATCCCGGTAACATGGAGCAGCGTGTTTATGACGTGCTGGCTGAGCAGGGTTGGAACATCATCACCAACGATCCTGGTGAGCAGCCCTTCTACAAGAATGGCAAGGTGAACGTGGGCAACACCCGCGGTCGCGTCATCCTGCAGACCTTCTCGTTTGATGCACTGCGTCGTGCCAACGACGTCTTCAAGGGCAGCATCCCCATGTGCTACCTGCTGTGGATCAGCGAGCCGGCCTATGCTACCGACATCGCCTATGACACCCCCACCGGCTATGCTGCCTTTATCAAGTGGGCACAGGATAATGGCGCACACATCATTGGCCCAGCCATCAGCGGTGCTCCCAACAACTATCCTGAGATGAACGCTCCCTGGCAGGCTTACATGATTCGCCGTGCCCAAATGATCAACCATCCCTACAGCTTCGACAGCTGGGCACAGATGTGCAAGTACATGGGCTACTACAACTATGGATGGGAAACCGAGTTTGACGACTTGCTGCGTCTGGAGATTCCTGCCACGCCTTACTGCACCACCAGCTATCCCAGCAGTGTACCCGTCTATATGGACGGCTTCTTCACCAACCGCACCGAGATGTCGTTGCGCTACATGATTGAGAACGGTTTCCGCGGCAACTCACAGCTGCCTAACCCGTTCCATGCCGGACAGAAATATGACAACTCACAGGCCAACGTCGTTGTTCCCGACGCCGCTGCTACCCTGGATCGTCTGGGTTACTAATCCGCTATTGGTGTAATAACATTAACAACATTAAATTGAAACAATTCAGTATGAAAAAATATATTTTGATGCCTCTTTTGGCAATCTTCGCACTGACAGCAGCAGCCCAGGATTTTGATACCGATCCCACTCTGGAGCTCGAGAACGCTGAGAAGGAAGTGAAGTTCACCGTTGGTGCCCGTATGATGGCCGATGCCGCTTACTATCACAGCGACTTCACCCCGCTGCAGAGCGGTGCCTCAATCACCGATGCCCGCATCCGCACCTCGATGACCTACAAGAACTGGTATTTCTATGCCGACTTCGGTTTTGGCGGCGGCAAGTTCGCACAGAAGAACATCTTCCTGCAGTACAGCAACTTTGACAACAACGACAACATGCATGCCGTTAAGGTGGGTTATTATAACGACCCCGCTGGTTCGATGGCCCGCAACACCTCGCTGGGCAGCTACCACTTCATCAGCCGTCCCGGTTCATCCTACGCCCTGGGCGAGGGCCGCGAGCTGGGTATCAGCTACAAGTTCAACAATGACCGCTTCATGGCTTATCAAGGTGTGTTCACCGAGAACGCCTATAACAAGATTGAGGCTGGTTTCAATGGTGTTACCGTTGCCGGTCGCTACTTGTTCCGTCCCATCACCGATGACGTCCAGACCCTGCACGTGGGCGTTAGCGCACGCTTCGCACACCTGGGTGGTGGCACCGTTTATAACAACGTGCTGAAGAAGACCCTGCACCTGGGTCAGGCTATGGAGACCCTCGTAGATGAGGATGAGCAGTTTGTTAACGCTGACCTCGACTGGGCCAACAACGTGGTAAACGTGGGCGCTGAGGCTCTGTACCAGAACGAAAAGTTCTTTGCCCGTGGTGAGTTCTTCTACAAACATGTCACCAAGAAGCGCGACAGCTACTCGCTCTACATCGATGCCCAGAACAACATCGACGGTTGGGGCGACATCGAATGGTGGGAGAATGCCAACAAGCTGAAGAACAACAACTTCTTTGGTGGTTATGTAGAGGCTGGTGTCCAGCTCCTGGGCAACGGCTACAAGTACAACCGCCAGGAAGGTCTGCTGGGCGGCATGGACGGCAAGTCACTCGAACTCGTGGCCCGCTACAACTACACTGGCCTGAACAACCTCACCGACGGCGAATACTACAACGCTGGCCGTGGCCACTACTATGCTAACGGCTACATGGAGGATTGGCCCGGCACCGGTGCTACCAGCGTTGGCGGTGGTGACGTTCACAGCGTGACCGTGGGTTTGAACTATGCGTTCAACAAGTATGTCCTGTGCATGTTTGACTACACCTGGCACAAGCTTGACAAGCCCTTCTTGCCCAATGACAAGAACATCCACGTGGCTCAGGCCCGCGTGCAGTTCACGTTCTAACCGAAAAGGAATCCGTTTGGAAAAGATATGATTAACTTCTTATTACCATCATAGAATTTTCCTATCAATCACTGCAATCCCGCCTCACCCGCGATTGGGCCAGGCGGGATTGGTTTGTATATATTAATATTAGTGTCCAGGGAAAAGCCCCGCCTATGCCCTGTTCGCCCCTAGCGGGGCTTTTCCCGGAACTAATGGTTTTATATCGCCACAAGTTGGATCACTAGCAGGAAAACGAGCGACGCGGCCCGTGTTTATTTGTGGGTCGCGCCGCCATCATTATTCAATCAGGATGATTACTTGATGACCTTGGTCGCCATTGTGGTGCCATCGGTGAAGGTGGTTACCTGGATGGTCAAGCCTTGGGGCTGTGAGAGTTCCTGACCTGCCATGTTGAAGTAGCGCACAGCGCTCACCTCCTTGCCACCAGCCATCTCGCTGACTGCAGACGGCTCATACACCTCAAGATAAACGATATCTGACGAGTTGCGTACACCTTCAACGGTATAGTGTACCTGAATACCGATGCGCCACGTGAAGAAGGGATTCTCGCCCTGATTGGTGCGATAGAAGTAAACACGGCGCAAGTAGAAGTCATAACCGCTGTAGCCGTAAGGTATCTCGGTCATGTCGGTGTCGAAACCGTTGTTTGCGCCATAGGTGTCATAATCAAAAGTGAACAACTCATCGTTATCGACATAGATGCTATAGGTCAGATAATCGGAGTTCAGCGGATTGCCTTCAACGTCAAACAGGTTGATGTTGAAGTCAAGGCGGGTGAAACCGTCCTCACGGCCGCTATCAAAGAAATCGGTCACCTCGGGGTTAGCCGGAACGGCAGGAACGGTCTCTCCCATCACAGTCCATGTCGAACCCCACTCGATGGTAGCCACCGTGCCGTCATCGCTCCACACGCCAGCCAGGCCCGTAGCCTCGCAGTCATAGGGATAAGGATTGTCTACGCTACCCTCGCTATCCAGCATCGTGATGGTGCCGTTTTCAGGGTCAACGGCATAGCACACCTCGGTCTTGGTCTCATCGGCATAGAAATCGAGCCAATAGAAGTCATCGCCCAAGTCGATGACCATAGTCGAGCCCCAAGCGAGAACCAAACCATAATCATATTCATCGTTATAGGCGACGTACTGTCCCAGGGGCACGCTGATGGTCAAGCCATCTTCGCTCAACTGACCTTGAACCCAGGCACCAACGCCCTCGCCATAGCACAAGGGATCCTGGATGTAAACAGTCTGGCCATCATCGGCATAAACCATCTTTACGCGACCCGTTTGATAAGCGGATTCATAGCCATAGAGGCTCACTGTCATATACTCACCGCCACGGGTATAGTTCACAACGGTGCCCTCGGGTTGCTCGGTGATGATGTCCACACGCGACGGTGCTTTCATCATGCCAGCATGCTGCAACTTGTCCATCGGGCGATAGGCGTTGCCCGATGATTTAACGATGGCCGACGCTGAAAGCGCAACAGCCACACACGTAATGAGTAAAGCTAATTTCTTCATAATGACTGTTTATTAAGTGATTTATTAAATAAGGGTTAACGGTTTAAAGACTTAGAGCGCAAAAATAATAATAAAACCAAAAACTTACAACTAAAATCACTATCTTTGCACTTTCAACCTTAAAACGATCATGCATTGATGGAGACCTTGAATGACTTTTTTGCAGAATTGAGCGGCTACCTGTGGGGTTGGCCCATGATTATATTGCTGTTGGGAACCCACATCTATCTCACCTTCAGGCTTGGCGTGCCACAACGCAAGTTGTTTACTGCCATCCGCCTGTCAATCAGTAAAGACAAAGACTCGACGGGCGACGTGTCGCAGTTCGGCGCATTGGCTACGGCACTAGCGGCCACCATCGGCACGGGTAATATCGTGGGTGTCGCCACGGCTGTAGCGCTGGGCGGTCCTGGCGCAGTGCTGTGGTGCTGGCTATCGGGCGTGTTTGGCATGGCTACCAAGTACAGCGAGGGCCTGCTAGCGATCAAGTACCGCGTGAAAGCGGCTGATGGCCGCATGCTGGGCGGCCCGATGTACGCGCTGGAGCGCGGCCTGGGCTGGAAATGGCTCGCTGTGCTGTTTGCCCTGTTCACCGCGCTGGCGTCGTTTGGCATCGGCAACACGGTTCAGGCCAATGCTATCTCTACTATCGCTAACGAGTCCTATAACATACCCACCTGGGTCACAGGCGGCATCGTGTGCCTGTTCACCGCGCTTGTTCTGCTGGGCGGTATCAAGAGCATCGCCCGTGTGTGTGGCGCTCTGGTGCCGTTCATGGCGTTCTTCTATGTCATCGGTTGCATCTACATTCTGTTTGCCAACGGCCAGTACGTTTGGCCCGCTATCAAGCTCATCTGTGAGTCGGCATTCACGCCTCAAGCTGCTGGCGGCGGCTTTGTGGGCACCACGGTGATCGTTGCGGCCCGCATGGGTATTGCCCGAGGCCTGTTCAGCAACGAGTCGGGTCTAGGTTCAGCGCCCATCGTCGCTGCAGCCGCCCAAACCCGCAATCCCGTGCGTCAGGCCCTTGTATCCTCGACCGGCACCTTCTGGGACACGGTCGTCATCTGTGCTTTCACCGGACTGGTTATTGTGAGCTCTATCCTCGCCTACCCCGACATCAGCAGCACCGACGGCGCCGCCCTGACCAAGGCCGCATTTTCCAAGATTCCCTACGTCGGCACTCCATTGTTAACCTTCGGCTTGTTGACTTTTGCGTTCACCACGATCCTGGGCTGGTGCTATTACGGCGAACGTGCCGTTGAGTACCTCAAGGGCAAACGCTGGATGCTGGGTTACCGCATCCTGTTTGTCGCCATGGTCTTTGTGGGCAGCATTATTAGCCTTGATGTGGTTTGGAACGCCGCCGACTGCATGAACGCGCTCATGGCTATCCCTAACCTCGTTGCGCTGTTGCTGTTGAGCAACGTCATCGCCCGCGAGACGCGCCATTACCTGTACGGCGGCCGTCTCGACCATCACGAGAAGGAGGTAAACAAAGAATAAACAATCAAGTTTTTGATAATGCCTCTTGGTTGGAGGCGCAAGATTTTGCGCCTCTACTCGACAGAAGTCGCCACAATACACCTCCTGGAGGCGCAAGATTTTGCGTGTCTACAGGCGGCTGAAGGAGCGATAAGGACTTTAGGAGCGTATAGGACCAATTAATTTTTGGGAAAAAGTTTGATTTTGCTGTAGTTTTTGTGAGAGTGTTTGCGTCTAAGGAGTAAAAACTATAAAAACTTGGAGATTATGGAACAGAAAGAAATCAATATCGAAAAGCAGGAATTGATGGAGCGCATCAAGGAGGTATATGAAAACATCATTTGGCCCAAAAACAAGTGGTGGAGAATTGCCCAGACCATTTTTCTAGCGTTTTTCCCTTTTGTGATTTTATACGATAAAATCACCGAAGGAACGTTCGGACTGGAACAATCCATTTATTTGGCGTTCTGTATTATATATGCCATTTTGCTAATCGCAGTCGACTACAGGAGATTTTATTGGAGTAAGCGGGTACTGCATGCCGAAACCGCTCAAGATTTGCTTGAAGCTACCGATAGAGACACCAGAGAGAATAAGGTGTGTGTTAGTGTGATGCTAGTCATCATAGCCGCATTTGTTCTGTCCAAACTGCTTATCAATCATGAAATGATGTGGGCTGTGATTGTAGCAGTTCTGGCTGTCGCCCTGATCGCTCTCATGATATTTGTCAAGCCCCGCCAAGGCAAGGATGTCAATCGGTTGCGGGAACTTGTCAAGCAGGATGAAGAAAAAAGTGAGGCCAGCGTGTAGCAAATTGACGCCCGCGTGCGTCTAAAGGATAAAAGCTATAAAAACCTGAAGATTATGGAACAGAATGAAATCAATATCGAGAAGCGAGAGCTAGTGAAGCGCATCAAAGACGATTATCACTCAAAGCTAAACTTAAACAAATGGCTTTGTGGCTTTGGTTTAGGCGTGTTCATTGCTGAGCTAGCATGGAAGGTGATTAATGGTACAGTCATTGAGGACCTCACCACTTTATTGGTGATCATGTTGTTAACGGCGATTATTCTCATCAATTACATCTACATTAAATCAGTTGAGCCTATTGAAGATGCCAAGGAATTATTGCACCAATATGATAAAGCGACATATAAGGGTATAATCGCCATTCTTATTTTCGCTGCCATTCAGGCCATCCGTTTAGCCTTGGAACACAATTATCTCCTAATCGTGAAAGCCGCCATTGCTATAGCCATAGTGTTTTTATTCGGCTTGATATTTAGCGGGTTTCAGAATAAAGAAATTGATCGGTTGCGGAAACTTGTCAAGCAGGAAGATGAAAAAAAATGAGGCAAGCGTGTTGCAAAATGATGCCCCCGTGCGTTAAATAAATAAGAACAAATAAAACCTAGAGATTATGGAACAAGAGAAGACGAATGTAGGTGCCCGTGGCGGTAATCAGGGTACCATCGATACAAAGCAAGAGTTGAACGAGCGTGTTGACCAAGCTCTTGCCAAGATTATGAAAACTTCAAGATGGAGTGTGGTGTTCGCTCTTGCATTGATCACTTTTTACTTGTGGCTGTCACTCTATCGACGCCCCATTGAGCCTCAAATGGGCTACAAGATGATTATTGTTTCGGTCTTTGCGCTGGTGTACATGATCCTATCGGTAATCGACCAGCTCTGGGTCGGTAAGTTCAAGCATGCGACCCAACAAGAACAGCTTGAAGGGGTTTTGCGCTACAGAAAACGTGGGAAAGCTGCCAGTTTATTGGCACTGTTCTTTTTTTACCTCTATGTATTAGTAGATATCATTTATGGCACAAGTGGCATCGGCAGGATAGTATTTGCAGTGATCCTTATTGCGGTCTTTGTGTTTGTATACTGGGTGACATATGATAAATCGTCAGTCTACAAGAGCGCTGCAGATTTGGAGGACGATGTCCGCGAATTGGCAAAGAGAGAACAATAAATCAAGAAGAGATAATGAAGCCTTTTGCTTAACCCGACAAGTATCATGAAACCTTTTTTGATATCAAAGCTATTATGTGTCATCGCCGCGTTGATGTGGGGCATGACAGCTTTTGCACAGAACAATGGCACAGATACGTTGAATTGCTCAACAAAGCAGATGAATGACACGACCTCGGTGACGCGTCAGGCTGCTCCCAGTGGTGATGACGATGATTGGGTAAACGACTCGCTGCTGAGCGTGTTTGACAACATCCAGTTGAAGGATGTGGAGGTGACGGCGCAACGTCAACTCATCAAGCAGGAGGTGGACCGCATCGGCTACAATGTGGAGGCCGATCCTGACAGCAAGACCAATAACGTGCTGACCATGCTGCGCAAGGTGCCGTTGGTGACCGTTGACGCCAACGATGAGATACGCGTGAATGGACAGACCGACTTCAAGATTTTCCGCAACGGTCACCCTGACCCGACGCTCTCGCGCAACGCCAAGGACCTGCTCAAATCGATGCCCGCCAGCAGCATCAAGCGCATCGAGGTCATCACCGAGCCGGGGGCCAAGTATGACGCTGAGGGGACGAGCATCATCCTAAACATCGTCATGGCCGACAACTCCACCCTCAAGGGCGTGTCGGGCATGGTTAGAGGCGGTGCTGATGACATGGGCAACTATAGCGGCTCGCTGGACTTGACCACCCAGGTTGATAAAGTGGTAATGTCGGTGGATTATGGCACCTATTACAGTGACGGACATAATCAAAAGAGCACCAGCACGTCGCTGAGCCAATACCGGGAGAGTGGCGCCGAACTGCTTGAAGAGGGCGTCTCTGATGCGGGCAAATCGACGTCCAACTACGTTTATCTGAACGCCAGTTGGGAACCTGACACGCTGAACCTCGTGTCATTGTCACTGGGCGGATATCTACACAACTATAGGTATAACGGTTTTTCCAGCAGTTTGATGCGGGACGCGACCGGGGAAACCCTCTATAGCTATAACATGGACGACCGCTCCAAGATGAAAGGCTACAGTCTGGACAGCCGCATTGACTACCAGCGCCTGACCCGCCGCAAGGGCGAGGCCATCACGCTGAGCTACATGTTCACGACATCACACAGCAAGGACAAGCAATATTCACAATACAGCCACCTGTTCAATATGCCCGTGCCCTATGACGGCGTCAATCAAGACGGTAAAGAAGACTTCGGCGAGCAGACTGTCCAGCTCGACTGGACGCGCCCCTTTGCCGAGAAGAAACATGTCGTCGAGACCGGCGTCAAATACATGTACCGCATGAACCGCAGCCACAGCATGATCGACTACCTGGGCATCGACAACGACATGGACACGCGCTACAAGCACGTGACCCAGGTGGGAGCGGCCTATGCGAGGTATACCTACCATAACGGGCCGTGGTCGGTTCGCGCCGGCCTGCGCTATGAGCACAGTTACATGCGCGCGACCTATCCAGGCGGCACTCAGGAGCCCTATGAGACTCACCTCAACGATCTAGTGCCCAGCGCTAACGTGCGTTACCAGATCAACGATGCCAACAGCCTCAAGTTCTCATACGCTACCAGCATCAACCGCCCGAGCATCTACTACCTGAACCCCGCCGTGGTGGAGAGCCCCACCAGCCGCAGCTATGGCAATGGCGACCTGGGCAGCGTGCACTATCACTCGATGAGCCTGACCTACATGCGCGTGGGTTCCAAACTGACCCTTAACTTGTCGCCCAGTTTCATGTTCAGCAATAACGGCATCGGTGCCGTCAAGTGGGCCGACGGCCTGGTGCAGGTATCAACCTATGCCAACAACCTGAGGAGTTACTCCACCCGCCTGTCGGCATACGTGCAGTGGATGGCATCGGAGAAGACCAACATCATGCTCAATGGCTCGATTGGCTACAACAATTACAAGAGCAAGATGCTGAACTTGAAGAATGACCGCTTGAGCGGCAGTATCTTCGCTAACCTGACCCAATACCTGCCCTGGAGTATTGAGTTGTCGGCCTATGGCGGCACGTGGTTCTCAGGCGTGTATGACGTGTATGGCCACACCAATGGCTCGACGTTCTACCATGGTTTTGCCCTGCAGCGCTCGTTCCTGAGCGAGGATCGCCTGACGGTTCAGCTGTCGGCCCAGAACCCATTCGCCAAGTACCGCAGTTACACGCGTGACATCGACCAAGGTGACGTGATCGGCTGGTCACGCAGCAGGTATATTCAGCGCAGTTTTGACATCTCGGTTAGCTTCCGCTTCGGGTCGCTCAAGGCCTCGGTAAAAAGGACCAACACGACCATCCAGAACGATGACCTCATGGGCGGTGGCGGCTCAGGAGGCGGCAGCGGCTCCTCAGGAGGCGGCAATTGATGCATGAGGCCGAAAAGTGATTTGCTGGGATAATAACCGCCATACAGGCGGGCAGCCAATTTGATTTAAAATGATTGACAAACGGAGCCACGGCTGACGCGGGATGCGGGTTGACAACCCGCAATACAGAACAACGCTGCAACGGGGCTCATGGAGACGCAAGATTTTGTGTCTCTACAGGGCAATGTGGGTTAATTCACTAACTGCCAACTGATAATCACGTAGATATAGAATTGCACTAAGCCCGCAACAGTATGGTTGCGGGCTTAGTATATGATATTTCAAATTAATGATTACCAGATGATTGCGCGATCAGCGGGGTCAAGCCACATCTTGTCGCCAGCCTTGATACCGAAGGCATCAAAGAAGGTGTCGATGTTTCTCAACGTAGCGTTAACGCGATAGCGGCCAATGCTGTGGGGGTCGCTCTTGGTCTGCTGGAAGATGGCTTCCTCGGTCATATTGTCGGCCCAGATGCGGCCATAGCTCAGGTAGAAGCGCTGAGTGGGAGTGAAGCCGTCAATCAACTTGCCCTCGCGGAACTGCTGCGTGGTCTTGAATGCATCATAGGCGATGCGCAGGCCACCCTGGTCGGCGATGTTCTCGCCCAGGGTCAAGTGACCGTTAGCGTGCTGATCCTTCACCACAACGATCTGGTCGAACTGTGCGGCGAGCTTCTCGGCAGCCTCCTGGAACTTCTTGCTGTCCTCCTCGGTCCACCAGTCGGTCATGTTGCCATACTGGTCGAACATGCGGCCCTGGTCATCAAAACCGTGGGTCATCTCGTGGCCAATCACCACGCCGATAGCGCCAAAGTTGGTGGCATCGTCGGCATCAACATCAAAGAAGGGCGGTTGCAGGATGGCAGCTGGGAAGCAGATCTCGTTGGTAGTGGGATTGTAGTAAGCATTCACCGTTTGAGGTGTCATGCCCCACTCGTCGCGGTCAACGGGCTTGCCCATCTTGTCAAGGTTGCGGCGGGTCTCATAGAGGCTAGCGGCCTTGATGTTGTCATAGAGGCTCTTGCTGGGATCAACCTGCAAGCCACTGTAATCACGCCACTTGTCGGGATAACCGATCTTGACGGTGAAGGCGTTGAGCTTCACGAGGGCGTTGATTTTGGTCTGCTCGCTCATCCAGGTCAGGCCAGCGATGTGAGCGGCCAATGACTTGCGCAGTTCGCCGATGAGCTTCAACATCTTCTCCTTGCTGCCATGAGCGAAATACTTGTTCACGTAGATCTCGCCGACGGCTTCGCCGAGCAGGCTGTTGGGGAATCCCAATGCACGTTTCCAGCGGGGCTTGCGCTCCTTCTGTCCGCTCAGCGTGCGGCCATAGAAGTCAAATGCAGTCTCGCCGAACTCGTCACTCAGGTAGTTGGCAGAGCCACGGATGAGCAGACCAGCCATGTAGTCGCGCATTTGCTGCTCGCTGAGCTTGGTCATCAGTTCGTTAGCCACAGCCATTACTTTGGGCTCGGTCAGAATAACCCACTCCACTTGGGGCGTGCCCATCAGGTTGAAGTACTGCTTCCAGTTGATGGCGGGATAGTCGGCCTGGAGCTGGTCCAGCGTGCGGATGTTGTAGAGCTTGGTGTAGTCACGGGCCTCGGCGCGGCTCATCTTAGCCTGGGCGAACTTGTACTCCATGTCATAGATGGTCTTGCTGGCGCGGTTGGCTTCCTTCTTGCTGTAACCGGCGAGCTGGAACATCTTCACAAGATAATCCTTGTAGGCCTGCTGGATCTTCTTGCTGTCGGCGTCGGTGTTCAAGTAGTAATCCCTGTCGGGCAGACCGCTGGTACCGGCCTCGAGCCACATCACATTCATGTCACTGTTCTTGAGGTCGGTCTCGACGCCAATGCTGAAGAACGGATTGCTCAACGTCAGATGCTGGTCGGCAATGAAGCGTGTCAGGTCAGCCTTCTTGAAAGCCTTGATCTTGGCCAGATCAGCCATCAGCGGCTGCTTACCCTCCTTGTTGAGGCGGTCGCTGTCCATCGCCATCTTGTAGAGGTCGGCAACTTTCTGGTCCACAGTGCCGAACTTGTGGTCGGTCTTGCCGAGTTCCAGGAACATGTCGCGCAGGCGATTCTCGTTCTCCTCGGCGAGCACGTTAAACACGCCATAGCTGGAGTACTCGGGATGCTTGCTCAGCGGGTTGGCCTTCATCCAGCCACCACCGGCATACTCATAGAAGTCTTCACCTGGGTTGACGCTCAGGTCCATGTCGGCGCGGTTCACGCCGTGAGTCACTTGTGCCTTCACGCCAGGCACAGCAGCCATCAATATGGCCATAGCTAAAATCATTTTTTTCATTATATCAATAATTAATAAGGTATATGTTTTGGTTTCAGCTGGCAAATTTAGGGAAAATCCCTAAAACACACGATATTCTTACGGAAAAAAGCCATATCTAAGGCAGCACGATTGACGTCAAAAGGCAACGTGGTGATTTATTGCGAAAAATTGTAATTTACTGGTTATCAATGATGTGGTGATTTGGCGTTTTTATGAGGGGGTGGTGCGGGATTCATAAAGAATGTTAAATGGTGATATTGTCCCCATGCTGGCGCAAAGGTAGGAGATGCCCCTTAGAGGGCACCATGCTAAAAAGCAGCAGCGGTGGCAACGCCACCGCACACAGAACGAGATGGAGAAAACGGAGAGAACGGAAGGGAAAGGAGAGGGGGGTGTGTCATAATTCATTTGCTGGAATATTAACCGCCCTGCGGGCGGGAAATTAAGACAAATTTTGTATTAAAATTATAATAATTAAAATTTTTATTTAATTTATTAAATAATTTGTTTAAATTTCTCGGCCGTAGGCCGATATATGTAGCGACATTTCAATTATGACACAGCCTCACAAAGGAAGGGACGGAGGGGTCGCCTTGAGGGCGAGAACCGACCGTCCCTGTGTTGCTAGCCTCGGCTGATGGTTAGATCACGACTGCGGTGCCGCTGGTGGCTACCATGAGCATGGAGTTGTCCTTGCCGATGGTCTCGTAGTCGATGTCGATGCCCACGATGGCGTTGGCCCCCATTTCTTGGGCTCGCTCAATCATCTCGTTCATAGCGATGTCCTTGGCCTGACGGAGCACTTTCTCGTAACTGGCCGAACGTCCGCCGACGATGTCGCGGATGCCAGCGAAGATGTCTTTCAAGAAGTTGGCGCCGATGATGGTCTCGCCAGTGACAATGCCCTTATACTCACGGATGTTGTAGCCCTCGATTTGCGGAGTTGTTGATAGTAACATATCTTTATTCATTTAATTAATTAGTATTACATGAACATGTTCCTGCAAAAATGATGCCAACTTATACTCGCAGTTTAGAGATTAAAGGTTAAAGGTTAGAGAGGCATCCGCTTTCTTGAATAAACAAGAGTTAGAAGGGGGAAGGCTGCTCCTCAGGGCCCTGCATGAAGTCCACGTTGGGCGGAGGCGGCGTAAAGCCGTCGTTGGCCATTGAGGGTCCAGCAGTGGAGTCACTGGAGTTCATCTTGGACTCATAGGTGGTCTCACTAGTGAGGTTGAAGCTGTCGTCATCGTTATCGAATCGAGCATATTTCTTGACAAATCGCAGGGGGATGGTGTCGGTGGCACCGCTACGGTGCTTAGCGACAATGAACTCAGCCTTGCCACGGATGTCGTTGCCCTCGGCATCGACGGCCGATTTGGTGTAGTACTCAGGGCGGTGGATGAAGCAGACGATGTCGGCATCCTGCTCGATGGCTCCCGACTCACGCAAGTCGCTCAACTGTGGGCGCTTGCCGAGCTTATCATCGGCAGCACGCGTCTCGACGCTACGATTGAGCTGCGAGAGTGCGATGATGGGGATGTCGAGTTCCTTGGCGAGCTGCTTGAGGTTACGGGAGATGGTGCTCACCTCCTGCTCACGGCTACCGAACTTCATGCCAGTGGCGTTCATGAGCTGTAGGTAGTCGATGATGATGATTTTCACTTGCTTCTCACGGACGAGTCGGCGTGCCTTGGTCCTCAGCTCAAAGATGGAGAGTGAGGGCGTGTCGTCGATATACAGCGGTGCCGTGCTCAGGCTACGGGTGCGGGTAATCAGGTTCTCCCATTGGGGTGGATCCAGCTGACCGCTCTTGATTTTCTCACCCTCGAGCGAACAGACGTTGCTGATGAGACGGTTAACGAGCTGCAGGCTCGACATCTCGAGCGAGAAAACGGCCACGGGGTAGTTGTAATCGACTGCCATATTCTTAGCCATCGACAGGACGAAAGCCGTCTTACCCATGGCGGGACGTGCCGCGATGATGATGAGGTCGCTGTTTTGCCAGCCGCCAGTCAAACTGTCGAGTTTGTGGTAACCCGTTTCCAGACCGCTCAGTCCGCTCTCGCGGTTAGCAGCCTCCTCTATCTTCTTGATGGCATCCTGCAAGGCGTTCTCGATGGGGATGACGTCGCGCTTGAGGGTATTCTTGGAAATCTCGAAGAGTTTACCCTCGGCCTCCTGCATGAGGTCATAGACGTCGATGGACTCGTCGAAGGCCAGCGACTGCACCTGGCTGCTGTAGCTGATGAGCTCGCGTGCGATGTACTTCTGGGCGACGATGCGGGCATGGAACTCGACGTTGGCGGCGCTGGAGACGAGGCCCGTCAACTCGCTGATGCGCACTGCCCCACCCACCTCGTCGAGCACCTTGTTGGTGCGCAACTGGTCGGTGACGGTGAGCATATCGATGGGCTTGCCGTTGGCGGCCAGTGACTGGATGGCCTCATATATCTTTTGGTTAGCGGGATTATAGAACGCCTCGGGCTTGAGGATCTCGCACACGTTGTTGTAAGCGTCTTTCTCGAGCATGATGGCACCCAGGACGGCATCCTCGAGCGAAGTGTCCTGGGGTGGCAGTTTGCCGAACTCTCCCACGATTTCGGGCTCGTGGGTGGGACGGGATGGGCGGCGACGCGCCTGCTTACCAACTTCAAATTCTTCCATATCTTAAAACTACTAATTGAGCATCCGCGCTCTTTCTTAAATCCACGAATTACACGAATTAATCGAATTGAGCATCCGCGCTCTTTCTTAAATCCACGAATTACGCGAATTTAACGAACTTGCTTCTGCGATTCATTTTTTATGCGAGGACAAAATTACAACAAAACATTGGGATGTCACACAGGGATTATCTACATAATATTTACAAGGTGTTGACAAATCATGAGATGAATGAATTGTTTTTTGGGGTCAGTGCAGTCCCATTGCAAAAAATATAGTATTTTTGTCGTCATAGTTTAACACCCTTAATTGATAGAAACATGAGACTTATAAGGATGATAACCCTGGTCACTGTGACCATGATGGCGATGGTTGCTACGGGGCAAGAGAGGAGTTTGACGATTAACGACGAGGCGCGTCACCAGACCATCACCTTTACCGCCATCAGCGATGATATTGTCAAGGTGGATGTGGTGCCCGACGGATGGAACGGAAACCGCCTGGCGACCCTGGCCAGCGACAAGGCCTTGAATGGCCGTGTCCCCAAGGTGAAGATAAACGAAAACGGCCAAGTGGGCTCAATAGTCACCGAAAACGGCCTGACCGTGTCCTTATCAAAGCCATCTGGCTTGATTGAGGTATATCACGGAAATACCGACTATTTTATGGATAACCTGCGCATGCGCGATTCGTCACGGGTGGTGCTGATACATAAGCCAGGAGAGTCGTTCTATGGTGCCGGCGAGCGCGGCTACTCGTTCAACCTGGCTGGCGACACGCTCATCAACTACAATACCCAGAACTATGGCTACCAGATGGGCGAGGCCCGCACCAAGCTGATGGGCATCACCATGCCGATGGTAATTTCGTCCAAGGGCTATGGTCTGCTGTTTGACGACTTCTGCAAGTCATCGCTTGTCCTGGGTGACAGGCAACTGGAATACACCACTACTTCACCGCAACCCATCTCCTATTACGTCATCGATGGCAATGGCCGGGTCGAGAACGTGGTCAAGAACTACACCTGGCTCACTGGGCGCCAGGAGCTGCCGCCATTGTGGACACTGGGCTACATCACCTCGAAGTATGGCTACCACGACCAGCGCGAGAGCGAGGGCGTGGTCGATACGCTCAAGCGCGAGGGTTACCCGCTGGACGGCATCGTGTTTGACCTGTACTGGTATGGCAAGGAGGAAGACATGGGCCGCCTGGAATGGGACAAGGACCAATGGCCTGACCACCGCCAGATGATGCGCGACTTCAAGGAGAAAGGCGTAAACGTGGTGACCATCTCACAGCCCTATGTGCTGACCAATGGCCGCGCCATCGACAACTACCGCCTGCTGGACCCGCAGGGCCTGTTCTGCAAAACCGACGGCACCGACACGACCCACACGGTGACCATCTGGGTGGGCCAGGGCGGCATGTTTGACGTGTCCAACCCCGCCACGCGGCAGTGGCTGCGCAACCGCTACAAATCGCTCACCGAGGAGGGCGTGACCGGCTGGTGGGGCGACCTGGGCGAGCCAGAGAAACACCCGCTCGAGATTCGCCACTGGAACGGTCTGACCGCCGAGCAATACCACAACAACTACGGCAACGAGTGGAGCAAGATCATCTATGACATGTTTAAGGAAGAGTACCCCGACCGTCGCCCGATGGTGATGATGCGCGCCGGCACGGCTGGCCTGCAGCGCTACTCGGTCTTCCCCTGGTCCACCGACGTGTCGCGCTCGTGGGGCGGCATGCAACCCCAGGTGACCATCATGCTCAACACGGGCCTGAGCGGACTGGGCTACATGTCTCATGACGTGGGTGGATTTGCTGTTGATCCCGCTAACAAGCGCGACGGTGAACTCTACATCCGCTGGCTGCAGTTGGGCCTGTTCTCGCCCATGCTGCGCACCCACTCGACCTACCAGGCCGAGCCCTACAACTACAAGGAGTTTGGCGACCTGACGCTGCGCATCATCAAGGAACGCTACAGGTGGCTGCCCTATAACTACACGCTGGCATACGACAACGCCCGCAATGGTCTGCCCCTGGTGAGGCCGCTGGGCATGTATGAGGACGACATGAACTTTGCCCGCTATGACCACATCAACGACCAGTACCTGTGGGGCCGCAACGTGATGGTGGCCCCGGTGATGCAGCAGGGCGCCGTGAGCCGCCAGATTACCTTCCCCGACGGCACATGGGTGGATATGAACCACCCCGATCGCCGCTATGAGGGTCACAGCACAATCAACTATGACGCACCCATCGAGGTTCTGCCGCTGTTTGTCCGTGCCGGATCGTTCATCCCGCAGGCCAACTATGAGATGCAGAACGTGGGCGATTACAATCCCGACAAGCTGGACATTATTTACTACAGCAACGACACGCCGTCAACCTATACCCTATTTGACGACGATCTGCATTCCACGGGCACACTCGATAGAGATAAGCACCGCGAGATCCAATTTGTCGCCACGCCTCAGGGCAGGACGTGTTTCATCAACATCCAGGGCAAGGGCAACATCGACGGCGACACACCCAACAAGGACTATCGCCTGGTGATTCCCGCCACGCCCAAGCCTAAGAAAGTGAAAATCAACGGCAAGAAAGTGAAGGGTGTGAACTATGATAAGCTCACCGGGACGCTCACCATCCCCGTCACCATAGCCGACATCACCCAAACGACTATCATCGAAATCGACAAATATTAAGAAATGAACTTTATGGACGAGAATGAAAAAAAACATGAGATTGAGTGGCTGATGGGTAGCATCAAGCGCGACTATGCCCGTATCAATAAAAACAATATCTTTACACTCATTTTCATTTTCTGTGTGTTTGTGGGCTTGTGCATATACTTATTGTTCAGCAATCATGAACTGATGTCACTAGCCGATACTGTATTATGTATCATCATTGGAGCTGTTTGCCTTGGCTATGGCTTCATGGATTACTTAACAGGGAAACGGATTGAAAAAGTTGAAGATGCCCGCGAGTTGCTACGGATTTATGACAATAACCGCAAACTGTATCTGCCTTTTCTAGTCATTATTGTAGTGGCGGGATTGGTTTTGATATATTTTTCTACTGATGATTTGAGAGAGATGGCGGCAGTATTCCTTTACAGTTTAATTTATGCGTTTATAGTTGCTGAGGACACTAAAAAATTGATACCTTGGCTGGTAGCTTGTGTAGCTGCAATCGGCATAATTATCCTGGGTGAGGTATTCTTTGGAATCATCATGCTCATTATAATTGTCGTAACATTCCTAGTGAAAAGATTTATCGGATATGAACCAAGAAATGATGGTCCTGAAGCTGAAATCAAGCAACTGCGCGAACTTCTAAAGTAGGAAGACAAACATCAAATTTGTTAATTTTGAAAATAATCGGGAAAATTTTGTAGTTTTCCCGATTATTGTTGCGTCTAAAGAGTAAAAAAGAGAGAGAATCAAAGAAAATCTTTAAAAAATGTTAAAGAATTTGGAAAATAGGATTGAGTTGTTATACCTTTGCAGTGTACTAGTTAAGTAGTACACTAGAAAAGTATAATTCAACTCTAAAATACTTCTTCATTATGGAAACTTCACAATTCAACAACAACGAGAAAGAACAGCGCATCCAGGAGCTGTTTGAACAATCAATCGAAAAGTGTTACCGTGCCGCCAAGACAAAAAAGATGGTAATGATACCGGGTATCGTCGCCCTTGCATGCTTGGTGTTCTTAGTATGGACCACCTCCACCCTGCCTATTGCTATTAAGGCCTGTGAATCGGCTGGCATCATGCTATTGTATTTCATTTCAACCTGGCTGACGATCCGGTTTAATTCCCGCATGAGCAAAGCCCGTGATGTAAATGAACTCCTGAGAGTGAATGACAATGACAGGAAGAAACTGGCTATCTATTTGACAATAGTGTTGGTGGCATTCTTTGCCATCATCTTTGGATTTGAATATCTAAATGGTACTATGAAACCGAATATTTTCATTGCCATCCTGTGGATCGTGCTTTGCGTGATGTACTATATTACTATGTCTAGGGATTGCCGAGAGGTGAGGGAAATCAAAGAACTCATGGGAGAGAAATGAAAAAAAGGTCCCATGGTTGAAACTTTTTGAGTTGCTCATGCATCTAACAGACAACAAAAACAATTAAACCCAGAGATAATTATGAAACAAGTCAATTTAAAACACCTGATGCTTGCCACAATGCTGCTGTTGACCTGCAGCATGACAGCACAGGCCCAGGAGCAGCAAGACTTCAACGGGAAGTGGAACGGCACCCTTGAGGTAAAGCAAATGCAGTTCAGCGTAAACATGACGCTGACCCTGGAGCAGACAGAAAAAGGTATTAACGCATTTCTTGACATCCCCGAGCAGGGATTAAACAACTATGAAGCCAAAGCTTCGCTCAAGGGCGGCAAACTGACTGTGGGCTTCCCTGAAATGTATGCGACATATAACGCCACGCTGCGCGGCGACACGCTGGATGGCAAATTCACCCAAATGGGCTATGAGCTGCCGCTGATTATGGTCCGCCAGCGTGCCCGTGTGAGCAACGATGATGAAGACTGGGTGAACGACTCGCTGCTGAGCGTGTTTGACAACATCCAGCTGAAGGATGTGACCGTGACGGCCCAGCGCCAGCTCATCAAGCAGGAGGTGGACCGCATCGGCTACAGTGTTGCCGATGATGCCGACAGCAAGACCAACAACGTGCTGACCATGCTGCGCAAAGTGCCCATGGTGAGCGTTGACGCCAGTGATGAGATCCGTATTAATGGCCAGACGAACTTCAAGATTTTCCGCAACGGTCACCCCGATCCCTCGCTCTCGCGCAATGCCAAGGAGATCCTCAAGGCGATGCCTGCCAGCAGCGTCAAGCGCATCGAGGTCATTACCGAGCCCGGTGCCAAGTATGACGCCGAGGGCACGACCATGATCCTCAACATCGTCATGGCCGACAACTCGACGCTCAAGGGCGTTTCGGGCATGGCCTCGACCAGGGCCGACCACAAGGGTGCAATAGGCGGATCATTAAACCTGACGAGCCAGCTCGACAAGGTGGTGTTGTCGGTGGATTATGGTATCCATCACGATGGCAACAACGGACAAGGCTATCGTTCATCAATGCTTAACCACTATACCCAAAGCGGTGCAGAACTGCAGGGCAATACCAAATTTGATGTCGACAAAATGACTGTCCACTTTGCTGACGTGAGCGCCAGCTGGGAGCCCGATACGCTGAACCTCCTGGCGTGGTCGTTAAGCGGATTTGCCTACAATTATGCTGGCAACGGCGTGACCAGCAACCTGATGAGCGACGCAGGGGGGCAGCCTCTCTACAGCTTCGGGCTGGGCAATCACACCAAGTCAGACAGCTACAACTTTGATACCCGCATGGACTACCAACGCCGCACGGGCCTCAAAGGCGAGACCATCACGTTGAGCTATATGCTCTCGGCCTTCCGTAACAAGAACTTGGATAACTCTCGCTATACCGACCTTGTTAACATGCCTGTGGCATACTATGGCATTGACCAGGACGGCAAGGAGAACTTCAACGAGCACACGGTACAGCTCGACTGGACCCGTCCGCTCGCCAAGAGGCACACCATCGAGACTGGCGCTAAGTACATCTATCGCCTGAACCGCAGCCACAACGTGTTGGACTATCTGGGCGTTGACGATGACACCGACATGCGATACAAGCATGTGACCCAGGTGGGTGCCGCCTACTTGAGCTACACCTTCCATAGCGGTAGCTGGGACGCTCGTGCGGGCCTGCGCTATGAGCACAGCTACCTGCGCGCCACCTATCCCGATGGCCAGCAGCCTGCCTATGAGGCTCACTTGAACGACGTGGTGCCAAGTGCGAGTGTGCGCTACCAGTTTGACTTTGCCAACAGCCTCAAACTGTCATACGCCGCCAGCATCAACCGTCCTGGCATCAGCTACCTGAATCCGGCCGTGATCGAGACCCCGACAAGCCGTTCATACGGTAACACCGACCTGGGTAGTGTGCACTACCACTCGGTGAGCTTGACCTACATGCGCGTGGGTCCCAAGCTGACGTTTAACGTCACGCCGCAGTTCCAGTTCAGCAACAACGGCATCGGTGCCGTGAAGTGGGCCGACGGCCTGGTGCAGGTATCGACATACGCCAACACGCTCAAGACCTACTCGACGACGCTGTCAGCCTTTGTTCAGTGGATGGTGAGCCAGAAGACCAACTTCATGCTCAACGGCTCAATTGGCTACAATTACTACAAAAGCAACGAACTGAACCTGAAGAATGACCGCGTGAGTGGCAACTTCTTTGCCAACGTCACTCAGTTCCTGCCGTGGAAGCTGCAACTGTCGGGCTTCGCTGGCATGTGGGGCGGTGGTATCAACGACTTGTATGGCCGCATGGGTACCGTGTTCTTCCACGGATTCTCCCTGCAGCGCTCGTTCCTCAAGGAGGATCGCCTGACCGTCCAGTTGCAAGCAATAGTTCCCTTTAGTGGCAAGTATATGAGCATGAAGCAGTACATGACCCAGGGCGATGTGACGGGATGGACGCGCTATGAGCAACAGGCCCGCAGGTTTGGCATCAACATCAGTTACCGCTTCGGTTCACTCAAGTCTTCGGTGAAGAAGTCCAGCAAGACCATCGAGAACGACGACCTCATCGGCAGCGGCAAGCAATCGGGCAATACCGGCGCTGGCAGCATTAACGGCAGCGGAATGGGGGAAAATTAAGGTTAGAGGTTAGAGGTTAAAGGTAATATCTTTAACAAATGGATATTAGTGATGGATAATCGTTGATTATTCTTGCGGGAGTGGCAATAATCAGGCCACTCCCACCGTTTTAGAAACAAAACAGTCAATCACAATCAATTATACCGAGAGATGCTGAAGAAGACGAGAATGCTGCTGATGTGTGCCGTGGCGCTGCTGGCGATGACGGCTTGTGAGAGTGACCATGTGGTCGTCGAGACCGACTGGACGACGCTCGAGACGGTAGAGTTGCAGAAACGCTACAACAAATACATGGATGGCATATGGGAGTATCAATTTGATGACAGCATCCATTATATTGAGATGTCCTATACCTTCAACACCAAGGACAGCACTTTCACGGGATACTATAACGAGTTGATCAATATGGCACCCGAATCAAGTGAAGATCCTGATTGGCAGCTGTTGTGGCAGGGTTCGTTTGCGGGCAAATGGGTGCTGCTGCACAGTGTGGACCTGGACCACGATTACATCTACATGGGCGATATGGTCTTTGACAACGTGCATGGTGTGCTGGCAAGGTATGATGTGCTGGGAGGCCGCGTGTTGTTCTATGGGGCAACGAAGAACACGCTCAGGGTAACGACGCCGCTGACGTTCAAGCGCATTGATATGCATCATCCCGTTAATGAATGACTTGTCATTCTTCAACGGGATGATAGGCAATAGTCATTTGAAGTTAGGAGTTATTTTTTATTCTTTAGGCATGAAGCGGGCAGGGTCTTCCTTGTCCTCTTGCTGTGTTTGGGTGGGCTCAACGGGTGGTTGAGGCGGCTCGGGCTGATGCTTGGTCGCACCCCTTGACTTGTGATGGGAACGGGTGGCTGACTCCAGTCGCTTAAATTCCTCACGCACATGGCGTCGGCCGTCCTCGAAGGTGTCATCAACGGCCCGCTCGATGGTCTCGTTGAACTTGAACGGGAGCAACGAGATGATGGCCGAGAGGAGGGATAGTCCCATGAGGATGAACGATAGCGTGTGACCAATGCCCAGCCCAGTGATGGAGAAACCCTCGCCCAGGTCATTGTCGGGCGTGATCTCGGGATCATGCCGCAACAGGATGTCGTGATGGCCGCTGGTGTGGTTGAAGAACCATAAGCCAACGAGTATCAGAGCGATAGCGCCCAACACCCACCAACGTTTCTTCATGCAGTTGAGGGCAATGGCCCCAAAAATCGCGATGAAAGGGAGCAACGCGAGCATCACGTTGCCTAATGACAGGGATTGTGATATTGTGCCTGCAGTGAAGCCCAATCCAGTTACCGTGCCGAGCAACGAGATGTCGTAAAACGGCAGGAAAAGGTAGCAAATGAGGGCTAACACGAGCAATATATTTGTAATCGGTTTCATGTTATTCCAGTTTGATTGTCGCGGTATTTTTAGACCGCATGAGGTGCGAAATTACACAAAATTGAGCAAACAGGCGCATTATGAAACCAAATTTTACACTAATTCACGTTTGTTAGTTAAAGTGACGTAAATCCCAATGTAATAAATGAATATTTACAAGATTTTTGGAAAAAAGTTGCAAACCTCGAGAATTATGTCGACATTTGCACAAAAAATGGGAGTCCAGCCAACCGCCTCTGCCAACGAGAAGACGTAACCAACTAGAAATGAGCTGGAAACGACATTAAATAAAACTAATCTATCAACCCTTTAATCCGTTAACGGATTAAACATAACACTTTTTAACTTAAGGTATGAGAAACTTTTTGGTATTACTTGCACTGGGATTGATGTGCCTAGTTGCGCGTGCAGTTCCCGCCGATCCAACTCCTGCCCAGGTGTCTCAACCAGACGGCACATCGCTCACCCTCGTACTGCATGGTGACGAATTCTTAAACTACTTGACAACCATCGACGGATATACTGTGGTCAAGAATAAGGCCGGTTTTTACACCTATGCCCGCCTTGACGGTAACAGCCTGGTAGCAAGTGACCTGATTGCCCGCGATGAGGCCAACCGCAGTGCTGCCGACCGTGCATTCCTCGCCAACGTACCCAAGGGGTTGGTCAGCAAGGCCATGGTGCAGAATGGTAAGAGAATGAAGAGCCACCGCAACGATTTGCTGCGCGGCATTGGCCACGGTGGCCACATGGACTACAGCAAGTTCCGCGGCTTAATCATCCTGATTAACTACACCGACAGGAAGTTTGTTGATTATGTTCCCAGTAACTATACGCCTATTGACTTCTACGAGGCTATGATCAATAGCCACGACTATCAGGGCTACACCCTGCCCTTTGGCACCAAGATTGACGCGATGGGTAGTGTGAGAGATTACTACTATGACAACTCATTCCAGCAGTTTGACCCGCACTTTGACATCTTGGGTCCGGTGGATGTCCCCTATGCCTGCACCGACGCCCATCAGTTCAGATGCGACTCCATCTTCTTTGCCGCCCTTGAAGCGCTGGATCCCGATGTGGACTTCAGCCAGTATGACACCGATGAGGATGGCACAGCCGACATGGTATTCTTCATGGTTGCCGGTCACGGCTCGGATGTCACTGCCAATAACCGTGACTACCTGTGGCCCCACATGAAGAACTTTGAGGATTCACCCGTGCTTGACGGCGTGAACTTCAGGCTCTATGCTTGCTCGACCAACATGACTGGTGAAGAGAACGAGTACTACATCAACTACAACAACGTTGCCGGCATCGGCACCATCTGCCACGAGTTCAGCCACTGCCTGGGATTGCCCGACTTCTATGACGCCGATGGCGAGGGCAGCGGTGGTGTCAACAGCAAGCACCCCATGACCTGGTCGGTCATGGCTAGCGGTTTCAGGAGCAACAACGGCCGCAACCCTGCCGGCTACAGCCTGTTTGAGCGCTATGCCTTGGGGTTTGCCCAGCCCACCCTCATCGATAGCGTGGGTACCATCACAATTCCTGCCCTTGAAAAGAGCAACACGGGTTACCGCCTGAACACCGCCAACGAGGGTGAATACTTCATCATCGAAAACCGCCAGCGCGTGAAGTGGGACAAGAACCTGGCCGGTCCCGGCATGCTCATCTGGCGTGTTGACTCGACCAATGTCGACGTGTGGGAGAACAATCTGGTCAACTCCAATCCCACCCACATGTACTATGAGTTGCTGCGTGCAAAATTCAGCGGAATTAGCGACAGTTACAATGACCCGTTCCCCGGTGTTTCCAATGTGACATCGATTACTAACGTCACCATGCCCAGCCTGCGCACATGGGACGGCAAGATGAGCCACTATGCCTTCACTAACATCACTGAGGCCGACAGCATCATCACGCTTGACGTGGTTGTTGACAACTCCAAGAGTTCTATCGAGGACTTTGAGAAGATGCCCGTGGGCGCCACACTCAACGAGCGCGGCGTGGCTGGCGTGTATGCCAACTGGGACTTCTATAACTGCGCTGTTGTTGACACTGCTCAAGTGGACAACGGACACTCGGTTGCCATGAGGAACGGCAGCTACCTCAACACTGTCGAGAACCTGAACAAGATTCCAATGGTGGTACGCTTTACCGTCACCAACCCGACCGATGCAAAGGCCGTATTCTATGTGTACTACTCCAAGAATGGCGGGTCACGGTGGTATGAGGCAGAATATCCGGGTTATGTGGAGGTTCCTGCCGGTTCAACGGCAACTGCAGCTGTTACCACCCTGCCCACCAATGAGCCCATCATGTTGCGCATCAAGCAGACCATGGGCAACTCGACAGACTACTGCTTCCTTGACAACATCGAGATTTGCTACGAGAACACATGGACTCCCGAATTCATCCCTGGTGATGTGAACGATGATGGTGAGGTAACCATCAAGGACGTGACCACACTCATCGACTACCTGCTGGGTGGTGATGTGACCATCAACGAGCTGGCCGCTGACGTGAAGGCTGACGGTGAGGTGACGATTGCCGACGTGACAACCCTGATTGACATGTTGCTGGGCACCAACAACTAAGCAACAAAAAAACACTACATTATATTCATATTTAATTTATTAATTATTTCAACATGAAAAAATTCGTATTACTAACTGCACTGTTCGCATTATTCTCGCAGAACATCGATGCAAAAAGTGTGAGTGTTGACCAGGCTATGGCCATTGCTAAGCAGCAGTTGGCTCAACCGACCAAACTCAATGCTTCAAACGCCAAGATGACCTTGAGCTATACCGCTATGAGCTTGAAGGGTCAGAATGACTACTATGTATTCAACCGTGAGGGCGGTCAGGGTTACGTGATCGTTTCTGGTGACGACATGACTGATCCCGTGCTGGCTTACAGCAACCATGGCTCATTTGACCTCAACCAGGCTCCCGAGGCCTTGAAGATCATGCTTGAGCGCTATCAGCTGAGCTTGGACATGATGCGCAAGAATCCTCAAGCAACCAAGGCTCCCTCGTTGACGATGAATCCCAATGGTGTAGCTCCCATGTTCTTGAACGAGTATGGTGAGGGTCCCCACTGGCATCAGTTTGCTCCCTACAACGAGTACTTCCCCACCTATAACGGAGAGCACTGCTATGCCGGTTGCGTTCCCATCGCATTTGCTCACATCATGAAAGGCTTGCGTTACCCGTCTTATGGCAATGGCTCTAACACCTTCCACTACATGCTGGGCGACCAAGAGAGAACCGCTACTGCCAACTTCAACCACACCTACAAGTATAGCAGCATGAAGAATGGTTATCAGGGCTATACCAGTGGTTGGCAGGATGTTGCACAGATGGTTTATGACATTGCTGTTGCCTTCCAAGCCAAGTTCTCGACCAGCAGCACCAATGTAAGCTATGATCAGATCATCAAGGGTATGGTTGCTTACTTTAACTACAACCCCAATGTCCAGTTCCTGCAGAAGGCCAATTATGCTGACGCCACCTGGCGCGAGATGGTTTACACCGAGCTCGACGAGGGTCGTCCCGTTCTGTACTTTGGCTACAGGACTGTCCTCAACGATGGTACCGAGAATGCCCACGTTGGTCACGCCTTTGTGATGGACGGCTATGATTCAGAGGGCAGGGTTCGCATCATCTGGGGCTTCCAGCCCGAGGAGTACAACAGCTGGTTCAGCTTTGACCTGCTGTCACCGCGCATCTACGGTGACACCCCCTATGAGCATGATGAGTACAAGGAAGGCTTCAACGCCGACCAGTATGCCATCATGGGCATCCGTCCCGCTGAAGAAGGTGAGAACGGTGGTGTGGTTGTGACCGGTACCACCTATCTGCAAGAGGTTATGCCTGCCAACGACGTTCGTGGTTCGTTTGAGGTTAAGGCCCTGAGCGGTCCCTGGCAGGGTACCATCCGTTGGGCTCTTGCCACTAAGGGCAACGACGGCAAGTACAGTGTAGCCACTTCGGCTTTCACCTCTCAGGTGGATCTGCAGGAGAATGAGACCGCTACCATCGACATCAGCGGTTCTTACTACCTGACCGAGGGCACCCAGTATTATGTTGTTGTTTGGTCACCTTACTTCCCCAACAACTATGACTGGAACTGGTTCTTCAACGATCCCATCCCCTTCACCGTTGGTAACTGGGTAACTCCTCCCGATCCTCAGTTCATCCTGGGTGACGTGAATGGTGACACCTTTGTAACCATCGCCGACGTTACCGCCCTGATCGACATGCTGCTGAACGGTACTCCCTCCGTTGAGGATTGCCCCGCTGCTGACATGAACGAGAGTGGTGAAATCAGCATTGCTGATGTAACCGCCCTGATCGACTACCTGCTGAACAACACCACCGAGGGTTGATTGGCTATCGATTAGAGATCGATTGATATTACTGTGCCGCGAGCGTTGAGGCTCGCGGCACAGTTGTTTTATATTATAATAAGGTGGTGCAGAGTACGCGTTAACAACCCGCAAGACATGGACAACGCTGACGCGGGGGATGGCTCATGGAGACGCAAGATTTTGCGTCTCTACTGGGGGCGGGATGCTTTGTTTAATTAAGGGCGGTGGAAAGGACCTGCTCGCAGAAGGCTTGGTCGTTCTGGAGGCGATCGAGGGCTTTTTGGGAAGCGCTCTGATGAGACTCCCTCTTGCTGTAACCCACGGCATCACTGGCATAGATGCCGCCCAGGATAATCGCCGTGCGGAAGACGGGATTCTTGTCGGCGTCGGTGAAGGAGTCAACAAGTTCAAACTCGATGGTGACACGATACTTTTGGGTCCACTCGATGAGTCTCGACTTGAAATTCTGCTCGGTCTTGACGAGGTCGTTGAGGTCGAAATGCTTTTTAATGAGGCGGTTGATAATGAACTTGCGGCAGCGATTATAACCCTGGTCGAGATAAAAGGCGCCCACCAGGGCCTCAAGGGCATTGCCACAGATGTAGCTGTTGTGGGAAGATGAGTGGGTGTGTGCCCTCACATGGCTGTCGAGGTGCAACGAGTTGCCGATGCGGTTGAGGCTCTCGCGCTGCACGATTTTGGCTCGCGTCGATGTGAGGAAACCCTCGTGCTTGCTGGGATAGGTGCGGTAGAGGAAATCGGCGACCACGTTGTCGATGACGGCGTCGCCCAGGAACTCCAGCCGCTCGTTATTGGCCCAGCGACCGTCGGGGAGCTTGACGGGCCGTGAACGATGGATCATCGCCAGCTCATAGAGCTTGATGTCGCGGGGATAGTAACCCGTGATGCGGTGAATAAAAACATAAAGCTCCTTATCCTTGACGAAAAGGAGCTTTATGAGTGATATGGCGTTGCTTAAAGGCATCAGTTTGTCTTCATCCCAGTGTTGATTTATTTCTGGTACTTCTTGACAATGATGCTCGCATTGTGTCCGCCGAATCCAAACGTGTTGGAAAGTGCAATGTTAACTGTTCGCTTCTGAGCCTTGTTGAAGGTGAAGTTCATCTTGTAGTCGATGTTCTCATCCTCATCGCCATCGGCATGGTTGATGGTGGGGGGCACGACGTCGTCGCGGCAGGCCAGCAGGCAGAAGAGAGCCTCCATGGCGCCGGTTGCGCCCAGCATGTGTCCCGTCATCGACTTGGTGCTGCTCACGTTAAGCTTGTAAGCGTGCTCACCAAAGACATTCTTGATGGCCTGGGCCTCACTGAGGTCGCCAACGGGGGTTGAGGTACCGTGGGCATTGACATAGTCAACGTCCTCGGGCTTGATGCCTGCATCCTCAATGGCGCGCTGCATCACGAGCTTTGCGCCTAAGCCCTCGGGGTGGCTAGCAGTGATGTGATAAGCATCGGCACTCATGCCGCCGCCAATCACCTCGCCATAGATCTTGGCACCGCGTGCCAGGGCGTGCTCGAGTTCCTCGAACACGAGGCACACACCACCCTCGCCCATGACGAAACCGTCGCGTGAAGCACTGAAGGGGCGTGAAGCACCCTCGGGATCGTCGTTGCGCAGGGAGATTGCCTTCATGGCATTGAATCCACCCACACCAGCGGGGAACAGCGGAGCCTCACTACCACCAGTAACAATCACCTTGGCCTTGCCCAAACGGACGTAGTTGAAGGCGTCGATGAGTGTATTGGTTGAGGTGGCACAAGCTGACACGATACCGAAGTTAGGTCCACGGAACCCGTACTTGATCGAGATCTGTCCAGCAGCGATATCGGCAATCATCGTCGGGATGAAGAAGGGGCTGTACATGGGGCCACGATCCTCATGCCTAGCATAATCGCCAGACTGCTCCTCAAAGGTGTGCAGACCACCGATACCGGAGCCGAAGATGACTCCCACATCGTCGCGGTCGATCCCCTCAGCCAAGAGGTCAGCGTCCTCGACGGCTTGCTTGGCGCAGGCAAGCGCATACTGTGTGTACAGGTCGTTGCGCTTGAAATCCTTCACCTCGCGACGGTCGTTGGGGTCGCTCACATAGTTGAGCGGATCAAAGCCCTTGAGCTCGCAAGCAAAATGGGTCTTGAACAGTGATGTATCGAAATGAGTAATAGGTCCTGCACCGCTCACTCCTTTAAGGGCGTTGTCCCACGTGGTTTCAACGTCCAAACCTAAGGGAGTGATGGCACCAAGACCTGTTACCACAACTCTCTTTAATTCCATGTGGTATAAAAAGGGGAATTAAAAGATATTATTCGGCAGCCTTAGCGTCCTCAATGAACTTGATGGCGTCGCCTACGTTTTGGATGGTCTCAGACTTATCATCGGGGATCTTGATGTCGAACTGCTTCTCAAATTCCATGATCAGCTCGACGGTATCAAGACTATCAGCACCCAGATCCTGGCTAAAGGTAGCCTCGGGCGTAACCTCAGACTCGCTAACACCTAACTTGTCAACGATAATTTGTTTTACTCTTTCTTCAATTTCTGACATAGTCGTAAAATTTAAAATGTTGTATTAAAAATTTAAGTTCACAATTTTGAATCAACTTGGCTTGTTTTGACTCATGATACTAGTATCATGGCGCTAACATGCACAGTTTTGAGACTGCAAAGGAAATACAAATTATTCAAATAATAAAGAAAAATTTACTTAATTTGAGCCCCGTTGGGGATTTTTTAAACTTTAGATGGGTGAACCACAGCGTTTTTAAAGATATTTTCAAAGTTTTTACTTGAAACGACTGTTAAAAACTGTAATAAATTACGTTTTTGCCCCTTTGTGCCCCTCCCCTACCAGGCCTTCCCGGCGCAAAATCACCCATAAGACTAGGGATTGTGAGCGGGGTTTAATCGAGAGGGAAAAATTTTTCTAGAGGGACTAGAAGGGCTAGATTTTCTAGAAGAACTAGAAGAACTAGAGGAACAAGAGGGGCTAGAGTTGGTTGAGGTCGATGACCAGGCCCTCGTTGGCGAGGCGCACGTCGGGGAAGACGGTGCGGGCCTCATCGAGCAAGATGGTCTCGTCAAGATATCGCTTGGAATAATGGCCTAAGATGAGATGTCGCACTCCAGCCTCACGGGCAACAGTGGCGGCCTCAAGGGCGGTGCTGTGGTGTCGCTTGTGGGCCTTGAGACGCAGGCTGTCGTCATAGGTCGCCTCGTGATACAACCAGTCCACGCCCTCGACGTTGCGGATCACGCGGCGCGAGAACTTGGTATCGCTGCAATAGGCGTAGCTGATGGCCCGATCAGCTGGCGTGGTGAGTTGGTCGTTGGGGATGATGACACCCTCGGGGGTCACCCAGTCTTGCCCCTGTCGCAAGGCGTTCATGGCATAATGGGGCACTCCCATGCGCTTGGCCTCCTCGCCGTTGATGTGGCGCAGCTTGGGCTTCTCGGCAATGATGAAACCCACGGCAGGCACGCGGTGCAAGAGCGGGAACGTGGTCACTGTGACAGCATCGTCCTCATGGATGATTGCCTTGTGGGTGTCGATGACGTTGAAGCGCACCTCAAAGGGGCGCTCGCGGCAAAAGTAGTCGAGCATCCTCGAGAACAGGTCAGCGCCGTCCTTGAAGGTGTGAATGGTGAGGGAATTGGTGCGATTGAGCAGCGCCATGGTCGATACCAGCCCAGGCAGCCCGAAGCAGTGATCGCCGTGGAGATGACTGATGAAGATGTGGTTGAGGCGCATGAGTTTGAGGCCCATGCGCCGCACGCCCAACTGAGCGCCCTCGCCGCAGTCGATCATCATGAGGTTATCGCGCACATTGAGGACCTGGCACGAGGGACTGTGCCTGGGGGTCATTGTGGCGCTGCCGCAACCCAATATGTTAAGTTCCAATCTCGTCATTAAATGAAGGGTTAGGGATGGCAAAATTACTAATAATCCCCTAGACTAGCAAACCATTTAAACGATATGTAGGAAATTCACAAAAAATGTAAATAATTGTAACTGCCTATTGGATAATTAAATAATAATGAGTACTTTTGCAGCAAATTTAAGGATGTGATGATGTTACAACATTATTTTTATATACCTTTCAGGACCAGTGGCGACGGCAAGACGACACCCGACTCAAGCCGGCCACTACAAGAAGGTACCGCTGTCACTGCTGCGCTACGTTAGACGGATAAGACCGCTAATGTGGCGCTGATTGTTTTTATTTAGATGATGTTTTTACAATTAGTGGTTATTTTATTTTATACTATCTTTTAAATTTTATCGTAACATGAGAAGGATTCACTTTATGGTACTGTTCACAATGTGTTGGATGGCATTGTCAGTACAGGCTCAAACGTTGCCCTCAGGAATGAAGTATGGCAACCTCTCCTCCACGGTCTTTGGAGACTTGAATGATGACAACGAGGTCAACGTTGCTGACATTAATGTGCTGGTGGACCTTATCCTCAGAGGCCCGATTACCCCACAAAATCCCTACATGAGCATTGCTGAGTTTAAGGCTAAGCATTGGCAGGATGCGGTCAATTATGTCGACACGATTACCGAGGATGAGGTAATCCACGGTTGGGTGGTGAGCAGTGACGAGTCGGGCAACATCTACAAGTCGCTCTACATCATGGACGAGTCGGGTGCCGGAATCACGATCTCGATCAACAAGACGAGCCTCTACCAGGACTACCCCATCGGCCAGGAAATTATCCTGTCGATGAAGGATCACTGGGTGGGCAAGTACTGTGGCCAGCAATTGATCGGCTACCCAACATGGTATGCTGCCGGCAACGTGTGGGAAACGACATTCCTGCCTGTTGACGAGTGGGAAGAGATTGTTACCGTTCAGGGCAGCCCTAATCCCAGTCAAGCCCAGCCTGTTGACGTCAGTTTGGCCGACTTTGCCGGCAAGACCGATGCCGAGACCCTGCTGCGCTACCAGGGCATGCTGGTACGCATCAGTGACGTGAGCTTTGAGGCAGCCGACGGGTATGTAACCTTCGGCGAACCGACGTTGACGACCAACCGCATTATCGTTGATGCTAATGGCAATGAACTCATCGTGCGCAACAGCAATTACTCAGACTTCATCGACGACATTCTTCCAAGGGGCGTTGTCGACGTGGTGGGTGTGCTCAGTTTCTATGCCTCCAGGGAAAATGCCACTGGCAGATGGCAACTCTACCTGCGTGACAGGAATGACGTGACCGGCGGCGACGTCACTCCACCTGCCGCTGAGACCTTGACCGAATTGAACGAGGGCTTTGAGAACGGATTGCCCGGACCATGGGCCAATGTGAAAGTGAGCGGTGATAAAGAATGGTATAAGACCCAATACCAAAATAATGGATACGCAGCCATGACAGGCTATAGGGGCATACAGCCTCCATTTGACGCATGGCTCATCACCCCGGCGCTCAATATCAAGGATGCCGCCAGGAAAGTGCTGAATTTCCGCACCGAGGTGAACGGCTACGGCAGCACAACGAGCAAATTTGAGGTATATGTTCTCAACAGTGACTCACCATCGACGGCCAGCGTCAAGGTGCAGCTCAATCCCACTCTACCCACAGCACCCGCGAGCGGCTACAGCGGTTGGGTTGAATCGGGCGACATCGACCTGAGCCAGTGGAGTGACGGTGTGTATTACATCGGTTTCCGCTATCAAGCCGACCCTGATGCCAACTACGCCACCTGGTGCCTCGATGACGTGAAATTTAACGTCGCTGAATAAGCGCAACAATGATTATTCATCAAATAATTAGCCACCACTAATGACAACGGGTCCATTTCTAGCAATGTGGACCCACAGGAGTGGACCCGTTGCTTTTAACCCTAAACAGCAATGAAAAAAATCTTTACACTCCTCATGATGTGTGTAATGGCCATTGCGGCACTCTCCCAGAAAGCGCCGGGTGAACCAGCCATCAACTGGTCTACACCCGCGACCACCGCTTTGGCCGATGACGACATCATGACTTTCCCTGAGGCCATCGTGCTGTGGCAGTATGGCAACTACCTGTACTTGAAATACAACGAGGACTTAGATCAAACCGCTTACCTGCTTGTCTATGGCCAAACGGGGCAGACTTACCAACAAGGTGATGTGATTCCTGCCGGATTTGGAGGAAGGTTAACCGAGTATAACGGAGAGCCTGAACTCACCAATCTATTTGGATTCATGCCCCCCATCAGTCATGTGGAAGTGGTTCCTGATGACATCACGGTAACAGATATCGGTCATGACTACTTTGCCCACTATGTGTTACTCAAGCAGGTGACCGTGAGCGACCTGAATGGGTCGACCTTTAAGATTACCGATGCCCAGGGCAATGAGGCCGTCGGATATAACCGGTTTGGCCATGCCGTGGTAAATGGGTATTATGAAAAACTCACCGGCATCGTCGGGTCGTATGGTAGAGACAATATCATATATGAGTTTTTACCCATCATATGGCACGACTCTTTCACAGTGAATTGTCTTGAAGATCTTTATGAACTCGGGGCAGACTATGTCGGCCGAATCAAGCTCAAAGCCATCTATCAGAACAGGGGCTACCTGTATGTTCAAGATTTTTGTGGTCAATATGGCCTGATTTATGGCGACATAGGCATCGCGGTCAATGATGGTGACATCATCGAAGGCAATTGCGCCGCCACCATCTATGCGGACAACTATGAATTAATTCCGACTGGGGACTGGAAAGTCATTAGCCATGGGCCAAGAGTTGAACCTGAAGTGCTGCCAATTGAAGAATTGACACTTGACATGGTACACTGGTACGTGAAAATCTATGATTTCGAGATAACTAAGAGGTTATCACCCATGATATACTTGATTAGGGATTCAACGGGTGCTGTTATCATGTCTAACAAATTTGATATTGATATCCCGTTCAATAACCTGAAGGACAACTGGGAATCTAAGTTAGACGTGAACCAAGACGGAGAAATCAACATTGCCGACGTCAATCAAGTCATTGAAGAAATTCTCACCGGACAACACGCCACGGTTGGCAGCAGGAGCTATGTGATTGGATTTGTGGGGGTTTATCGTGGGATGATTGCGATTTACCCTATCGAGATATCTCAAGAGGATCAACGCCCGAGTTGTGACGTGAATTGGGACAACGAGGTCAATATCAGCGATATAAACATGATTATTGATTATATCATCAGACATTGACATTCAATCCACAAGAGGGCTGACGAGATGTGACGGATTTTTCTTGGCACGGTCGCAAAAAAGCATTACCTTTGCCAACACGAGAAGAAATGGAGCACCAATACGAGAATATCATCATCGGCATCGACCCTGGCACCAATGTGATGGGTTATGCCCTGCTGGGGGTGAACGGCAAGACACCCGAGCTCATTGTCATGGGCGTGCTGCAGCTGGGCCGCATGGAGGACCACTACATGAAGCTGCGGCACATCTATGAGCGCGTGAGCGGTGTGATTGCCGAGTACCTGCCCGACGAGATGGCGATTGAGGCCCCATTCTATGGCAAGAACGTGCAGTCGATGCTCAAGCTGGGCCGTGCCCAGGGTGTGGCGATGGTCGCCGCCCTGAACCGCGAGATTCCCATCACCGAGTATGAGCCGCGCAAGATCAAGATGGCCATCACAGGCAATGGCGCCGCCAGCAAAGAGCAAGTGGCATTGATGCTGCAACGCACGCTGCACATCGACGAGGCTCAGATGCCCGCCCTGCTCGACGCGACCGATGCCCTCGCCGCCGCGCTGTGCCACTTCTATGAGCGCCAGAAGCCCATCCAGTCCCACGGCTCCAAATCGTGGAAAGCCTTCATCGCCCAGCATCCTGACCGCGTGGTTTAAGCCATGTGGCCAGCCCTGGGGACAATGAGAGTGCATCAAAACACATCTGCAGGAAGTATAATTAGATTGTTGCAAAACTCGTATGACTCAATAATTCATCGGCCTGCGGCCGAGAAATTAAGACAAATCTTGAATTAAAATTTTTGTCAAAGTTGGGTTTTGATACACTTTCTTGACTGCTACATACTACAATAACAATTTCTAATTCAATAATAAGCTTATGAAAAGGTTATTATCACTGTTAATGATGTGGGTGGTGACACTTCATGCATTCGCCACATTTGTTTGCACGTTTGACCCGGCGGTGGACAAGGACCCGACCGCCACTTACGGGATAAAACCATACAATCTATCCAAGGATGGTGTTGACGTATCGGTCTCTAAAGGATCTATTTCAACGCAGTATTATGTCCCTAAAGGATCTACCATGACCGTTTCTACCCAAACAGGGCAGATCACTGGCATGATTATTGAATTTGCTATTATTCGAAATTATGGTCCTGATGGTTTTGTCTCAAGCACAGGCGATTACACCGTAACCGAGGAGTACGGCATCTGGCAAGGGCAAAGCCAGTCGGTAGCCTTCAAAGCAGAATTTGGCTATATCTACATTAAGAAACTAACGGTCTATATCGATGGTGATGGCACGATGATTTACACCCCGAGGATATCTCCGCAGGGTGGCGACTTCTATGATCCAGTAGAGGTGACGATGTTTTGCCCCATCCCCGGATCGGTCATCCACTACACCACCGATGGCAGCGATCCCACGACAGCGTCTCCGGTATATGACAGTCCAATCACGGTGAACGAGAATTGCACAGTGAGCGCACTCGCGGTGAATAACAATCAAGAGAGCGAGGTGCAACGCCAAGCATACAATTTCAGGCAACACGAGTTTGGCTTGGGCGACCTGCAAGGTTGTCCAAATGGCATGGAGGTCACACTTGATTTTGACGCGACTGTGCTATACAAAGATTATTATGTGACCTTCTTAAAGGACGAGACAGGGTATGCGGCTCTAAACATCGACCACACGGGCTTAAATGACGGCGATGTCATCAAGGCAGGATACCGGGCAACGAAAACCACCACCAACCTAAGCATGCCCGAACTGAAAGATGCTACCCGTCTGCGCACTGCACCCTACCCTAACCAGCCCATCGCCCGCCAAGTTTCCATCAGGCAGCTCGGCAGCTGCATGCCTGGCGAGTTTGTGGTCTTGCGTGATGTGACCCTGAACCCCTATTCCCGCAAATTGACTGATGCCCAGGGCTATTCCTGCGGGGTTTATCAAGAGTTTTACTTCCCCACAGTGGTTCCCAACGGCGAGTATGAATATGAACCCGATGATGAATATGTCATCGTGTTAAACAGTAACTTGGTTTACTTGACGAGGAATATTCATTACTACGGTCTGGGCTACGACTTCAGCGGTCTGAGGGACGATGACGAGGTGAGGCTAAGTTTTAACACGACGGTGCTGTATCAGCACGGCGACAACCTGTTTGTCAAGGACTGCACGGGTTACGGACAAATCTGTGGTCTTACAAGCCATACCTATGCCCCTGGAGATATCATTTCACCCGAAATATTTACCCAAAAGTCCATTGTCGATGGAGAAATAAGGTTAACGCTCCATCCCAGGTATGATATTCCAGATGTGAAAGGCTTCGAGTCTGTTGAGCCCGAGGAGATTGGGGTGGATGACATGGGGCATGGCTACTGGGCCCACTATGTGGTGCTTAGGGATGTCACCGTGAGCGCCCTTGACAACGGTGACTTTATCATCACCGATGCCCAGGGCAACACCTGCTATGGTCGCAACAGTTTTGAGCAAGCGCTGACCGAGGGATATTATCAGGAGCTAAATGGCATTGTGGACTGTTATCAGTCATCTGAGGGGAGCCTAGTTTATGGCTTGTTGCCCATTGCCAACAACGTTACCGAGGTGAGCACCCTTAATGAGGTGTATGCCCTTGAGGGTAGCCAAATCGCACGGTTTACCGAGCCCCTGACAGTGGTTTATCATAATGGTCCCATGCTGTATGTGGCCGATAAAGAAGGCCGACAAGGTCTATTCTATTGCGACCAATATACAAGACTCAGAAACGGAGACCTGCTGCGTGATGTTGTGTGCCACTGGTCAACCCACGACTTTGGCACTGGTTCTGAACCGCTCTACATCACGGTCATCCTTCCCGTTGGCAATTTGACGGCTAGTGGCAAGGGTGAAGCCATCGGTCCTGCCGAAATATCCGTCAACGACATCACCCCCGACATGATGCATCACTATGTCAAGATAAGAGACTTGAAAAGCAGGTTCTATCGAACTCTCTATGATCCCATCACTAATTACGGGCTAGAGGTAGACAACGAATTTATCATCGACATTCCGAGCTTCATTAGCACCAAATGGTATGATGTGACAGGGTTTGTGGGAACAGAACACACTATTTTTCCGCTTGAGATCATCCAACACAACTATCCCACGGGTGACGTGAACGGTGATAACGAGGTGAACATCAGTGATATCGGGGCGATCATCCACGCTATCGAGAGTGCAAGCGACACCAGCGGCGGTGGAGCCGATGTGAATGGTGACGGTGAAGTGAACATCAGTGACGTGAACCACGTGCTGAACATCATCCTCAAATAACGACATTTTTATCAAGACATTCATATTAACATATTAAAAAACTAAAGCATAAAGGTTATGAAAAAAGCAACTTTACTATTTCTATTTGTGCTCGTCACCCTCACCAGTGGCGGGTGGACAGCTCAGGCCGGAACCCCAACGTTGACAGTTCATCCCGAGAGGCTGAGATTTGAGTGCGAAGCTGGCCGTTCCTATACCCGCACTTTTACCGTCACGGGGCAAAATCTGACTGAGGATTTGACATTGACCATGTTTGGCGACGATCTCACTTTCTCGATGAATAAAACCCATATTTCGGTACACGAGGCCGAGGATGGCGTTGATGTGACCGTGCGCTACTCCCCTCAGGAAATAGGGGAATATGGAGCGAACATCTGGATCGAGTCCAACGAAGTGCGTGCGGTAGTTCAACTGGCTGGAGAAGCCTATGATGGTCCCTCATTGAGTGCGAGTACGACCGAGTTGAATATGAGCTGCATGCTTGATGAGATCGCAACAGAGACGTTTACAATTAAGGGCAATAATCTTGAAGAGGGCATACACCTGATTCTAGATGACCCCACAGGGGCTTTCATGATTGACCCTGCCGAGATCCCCTATGGTAACGCTGACCGCGAAAACACGGTAACCGTCTATTACAGACCCACCGGTAACAGCTGCGATACTGCCACCATCCTGGCATGGAGTCATTACACTAATGACGTGTACATCACCCTGTATGGCCGCCCCATCGTGAATAGGGATCGTGAACTCGTCTTTATCGCCGATGTCTTTGACCTGGATGAAGAAGACGGAACGATGACCCCCTCAACACCCTCGAGCTGCGGCATACTGATGCGTGGCGAGGAAAGGAATGGCAACATGACGCTCGATGGATTTGGCGGTCTCTTTAACATCGACCTGGATTATGTCAACCACACCGCAACCCTCTATGAGAACGCAACTGAGTTGACCGAGACCAGCACTGAATCGGGCAATAGGGTTACTACTAAGACCACCAACAGGCTTGTCCCTAACGATTTGACAAATGGCACTGTTTCGGGCTCGATCAATGATGACGGCACCATCAGTTTTGATGACTTTGTGATTGAGACAGAGAAGACTGTCACGGTTTACCGTCCCCTGGGCAATCAAGTGATTTCAAGTGAGACGACTTATTCAACTCACTCCTATAACAATGTCCTTCTTGCCGAGCCCAATGGAACCCATACTTATTGCAAGAATGATGACTGGGATCCTGGAACGGTATACCCGATGCTTAATGGGGTTACCATTAGATATTCAGCACCGGTGTATATCCAGCAACGCGGTGACACGATCATGGTGTGGAACCTGTATAACATGGGCGGCGCCAATCAAATCTTCCAGGACAACGGCTTCTTTGACTGGCCCTGGCAAGAGTGTGGCTACAAAGCTGATGGCGGTTGCTGGTATAATTACACCTACTATCGCTCCTACCAGCCCGAGGGTGAGGTTATGCTCAATGTCGTGACCTATCCTCACAGGCTCCGCGGCGTCAAGGGTAAGGTGACCGAGGATGCCATGACCTGGGGCAAGACCACTTTTGGGACAGGCACAGTGTGGCATGAAGATGTGTACATCGATAACAAGTTAACTTACAATGGCAACCAGAAGTTTGAATGTGAGTTGACGGTTTGGAACATCGGTAATGTGACGCAGTTGATCGACGGCCTCCTGAGTGAAGACCCTGAGGTGATTACCCACCCTGCCAGCGACGCTAACGAGGACGGCGACGTGACCATCGTTGACGTCACTGCGATCATCGACAAGTTGTTGCTCAACAACAATTGAACTGGACCTTAGAGTAGAAAACGACAAATAACGGCAGTTTTTGCTCTTATTGAGGCGGGTTATCATAATTCATCTGCTGGAATTACTCCCCCCCTTTTGTCGACAAAACTTGAGCAAACCGAAGGACATTGAAGAAATTTCATGGCTCTCGGCTTGCTCAAGTTTTATTGTGCGTAATCACGTTTGTTAAAGCAAGTTATATCTATTACACACGCCCCTAGAAAAGATTTTTTCTGTTAATAGAGTGCGATTTTCTCCGGAAAATTTCGGTAAATTCTAAAAAAATGCTAATTTAGCAGGCTGATTTTAATGACTGATAGCAATTATGACTACCAATCAATCAACAAGATATCATCACATTATTTTTATATTAACTTAAATTATTCACCAAAAAACTAAAAGGCATGAAAGAGAAAGAAAACCTTTTCAACTTCATCAAGAGAACCGGCTTGACGGTTGCCTTCGCGTTTATGGCAATGATTGCACTAGCCCAAGTGAACGGTGTGGTCGTTGACCCTAACGGGGAGCCTGTCATCGGTGCCTCAGTCAAAGTTTTAGGCGGTTCCATGGGTACTGTTACCGACATAGGCGGTAACTTCACCTTGAACTGCCCGACGACCAGTACGCTGGAGATCAGCTACATTGGTTATCAGACCCAGGCTGTCGACCTGAAGGGCCGCAGCTCAGTCAACATCGAGATGCACGAGGCCGCTAACGCGCTGAGTGAAGTCGTTGTGACTGGTATGGGTATCAAGAAAGACCAGAAGAAGCTGGGTTACGCTGTGAGCTCGGTAACTGCCGAGGAGCTCGTGAAGACGGGTGCTCCCAACTTTGCTACCGCCCTCTATGGTAAGGCAGCTGGTGTGCGCATCGCCGCCGCTCCTGGTGGTAACGTTTCGGCTGTTTCAATCAACATCCGTGGCTTCTCGTCAATCACTGGTACCACCCAGCCGCTGATCGTTCTTGACGGTGTGCCCATCCACAATGGCGACACCAACAACGACGGTTACTGGGACAACCAGCGCATCAACTCCAACGGTCTGGTGGACATCAACCCCGATGACATCGAGAACATCTCGATCCTGAAGGGTGCCGCTGCATCGGCCCTCTATGGTTCAGAGGCTGCCAACGGCGTTGTGATGATCACCACCAAGAAGGGTGCTGCCGGCACTGGCACCAATGTCGAGTTTGGTATTAACCTGAGCTGGGACAAGGTGGCCTATATGCCCGACATCCAGCGCGAGTTCGGTCCCGGTTATGACAACTGGGTACTGGGTGACAACAACCCCGACGCTCTGTCAGGTTTCCGTCAGACCCGCTTTGACCGCGACGGCAACAAGATCTGGACTCCTAACCGTGAGACTTATTACAGCTACGGTGCCCGCTACGACGGCCGTGATGTAACCTACTTTGACGGTACTACTCGCCCCTTCGAGCCCATCAAGGGCAACCAGTGGAACGAGGTGTTCCGCACCGGTTTCAACCAGGCTTACAATGTGGCCATCACCAACGCCACCGAGAAGAACAACGTTCGTTTCTCTTACACCTACAATGACGTACAGGCTACTCAGTTCAACTCGAACAACAACAAGCATAACTTCAACCTGAGCGGTTCGTTTGGCATCACCAAGAACATCAAGTTGAACTATGCTGCTACCTACATGAGCCAGTACATCAAGAACCGTCCCTATCGTATCAGCCGTATCGTCTGCAACTACTCGGGTATGTTCGGCGGCTTCACCGATGTGAAGTACATCCGTGAGCACACTATGACCAGCCTGGGTTACATGAACAGCGTTGCTGCTATCAACGGCGGTTCAGCCAACACCCTGACTCCCGATGAGCAGTTCCTCTACTCGCCCATGGGCTCGACCTCACTGATCAGCGAGTACTTCTGGAACATCATGGGTAAGGTACAGGAGGAGCGCCACAACCGCTTCATCGGTTCGGTTAACCCCACCTGGGAAATCATCCCCGGCCTGACCCTGGGTGCCCGCATCGCTACCGACTTGACCACCGACAAGATCGAGAACAAGAACTACAGTGAGAACTCTCACATGTTCTCGAGCAACGGTGAATACAGCGACGGCTATGCTCTGGCTAACAGCAAGTATGAGATCATCTACGGCGATGTGATGTTGAGCTGGGACAAGACCTTTAACGATGTCCACAACTTTACCGCCAACATCGGTTACAACGCCCGTCAAGAGAACTACTTCCGTTCTAACGTGAGCACCAGCAAGGGTCTGAGCCAGGAGAACTGGTTCAACCTGAATGCTTCGGTGGGCACCAAGAACGCCAACATGAACAAGCAGGAATTGCTCCGCACCGGTATGTTCCTGACCGCCAGCTACGGTTATGACTACTGGGCATACATCGAGGGTACCATCCGCAACGAGAAGACCTCGACCCTGAAGAAGGGCAACAACTCCTTCTGGTATCCTTCGGTGAGCGGTAGTATCCTGTTCTCCGAGATGCTGAAGGACAAGCGTCCCGACTGGTTTGACTATGGTAAGCTCCGCGCTTCGTTCGGTATCGTGGGTAACGCCCCCGGCATCTACAGCGCCGTTAACGCCTACAGCCAGGGTACCATCAACCGTGGTGACACCTACATTTACAACTACATCGACACCAGGGTTGGTAACGAAAGCATCCGTCCCGAGAAGAAGTACGAGTTTGAGGTTGGTCTCGAGGGCAAGTTCTTACACGATCGTCTGGGCTTTGAGTTCTCGTTCTACAGCAACGACATCAAAGATCAGATCCTGCAAACCACCGCTGCCTACTCGATGGGTGCTGCCAGCATGCTGATGAACGTCGGTGAGCTGACCAACAAGGGTGTTGAGCTCGGCATCTATGGCACTCCCGTTCAGACCGCCGACTTCCGTTGGGATCTGCGTGCCAACATCGCCTTCAACAAGAACAAGGTTAAAAAGCTTGCCGATGGTCTTGACATCCTGGCCCATCAGAACTTTGATAACGGTGCCGCTCAGCTCGAGTCTCACGTTGGTGAGCCTATGGGTGACTGGTACACCTACACCTGGAAGACCGATGACAAGGGCAACTACCTGACCAGCAACGGTCTCTACATCACCGATACCGAGACCCGTCACAAGGTGGGTAACGCTATGCCTGACGCCGTCGGTGGTTTCGGTACCAGCTTCACTTGGAAGAACTGGACCCTGGATGCCGCCTTCGACTTCCGCATCGGTGGTGACGTGCTGAACCTGCCGTGGCAGTACTACATGGACACCGGTATCATCGGCGAGGCCGTTGGTGCTCGTGATGCCCAGAGCGGCGGTCTGTTCTACTACAGCACTGTTGATGATGTAAACGACAAGTCCAGCATCGTTCAAGTTAGCGCTCCCGCTGACTACAAGCGCGGCGAGACCATGATCGACGGTCACTACGTTTGGGACAATGGTGTGATCCAGCCCGGTGTTAACGAGGATGGCACCCCCAACACGACCATCGTTACCCAGTTCGAGATCAACGACATGCAGTATGGTTGGGGTACCAGCTCCACCCAGAGCTATGCTAAGGCTATCCAGGACAACAGCTACGTTAAGTGCCGTGAGCTCAGCCTCACCTACATGTTGCCCAAGTCGCTGACCAGCAAGTTCTCTTGCAGCCGCCTGTCGATTTCGGCATTTGCCCGCAACCCGTTCTATGTATATCGTGCTCTCAAGATCTTTGATGCTGAGACCACCGATGGTACCAACTGGATCTACCAAGCACAGGTTGGTGGTTCTACCGCCAGCACCCGCACCTTTGGTGTAGCCCTGCGTGCAAACTTCTAATGCGTGAACCAGTAAAAATTGCAAACAATTTAAGAAGACAATGTATATGAAAAAGATATTTTTATTGCTCTTTGCCGCAGTGGGTTTGATGACCGCTCTCTCATCGTGCTCTGATGATGACTTCAACGAGAAGTATGCCGATCCATCAAAGACCACTACTGTGGGTGTGCCCCAGGTATTCACCGGCATCATGCACAATGGTAACCGCTGGATGAATCCCACCTACTGGCGCTACTACACCCAGTCCACCACGTCCGGCTGCTTCTCGGGCGTAATCGGCAATACCAATGGCCGCGGTCGTTTCCGTGGTGCCAGCGAGGGTTACTTCAACATCCGCTGGCAGGACTACTACAAGATGCTCACCCAGTACCGTCTGCTTGAGTATAACTACAACAACATGAACGAGACCGAGAAACCCGCCAACGAGATTTTCTATCTGCTGGGTCGCACCATGGTAGAGGCTCAGTTGCACGAGGTGCTCTCGATTTGGGGTGACGTGCCCTACAAGGGTGCCGGTACCCTGTGGATGACTGGTGACTATGACGCCGCCAAGCAGGCCGTTGCCTATGACGACGACGTTGAGCTCTACAAGATGATTCTCGCTGACCTCAAGGAAGCAGGCGACTACTTTGCAAGCGGCAACGTGAACGCTGCCGGTTTGAGCTCACTGGCCCGTCAGGACATCTCCTGCGCAGCCGGTTCGGCCGACATCTGGCAGAGGTATGTAAACTCGCTGCGCCTGCGCATCGCCCTGCACCTGGCCACCAATGGTGACCTCACTGGTGAAGCCCGCAATGCCATCGCCGAGATCCTGAACAATCCGAGCAAGTATCCCTTGATCGAGACCAATGACCAGAACATGGGTGTCAACGGCGAGACCTCGACCGACGACTACAACTATGGTAAGGGTATCGCACAGGCTCTCGCTGGCCGCAGCGAAGGCTCTGGTTCTAAGGCCATGCTCGACGCTATGAACGTTCCCGCCAACGGTATCCCCGATGCCAACACCGACCCCAGGATTGCTGCCATCTATGACTGCAACCCCGACGGTGAGTATGTTGCCTATGACAACTCCCTGACCGACGCTCAGATCAGTGATATTGCCACTGCCAAGGACGCCGAGTACAAGGAGCGTGGTATCCCCTACTGCAACTACTACTGCTACATCGACACCATCGCTATGGCTGGTTGGGCAGCCTATCAGGGCAATGCCAACTTGAACGGTATCTGGATCAGTGCAGCCGAGGTTGCCCTGAGCAAGGCCGAGGCCTATCTGATGGGCTATGGTGTGGGCGCCGATGCTGCCAAGGCTAAGGAGTGCTTCATCAACGGTGTAGTCCTCTCCAACGAGTACTACTGGAACATGAAGCTGAATTCATCGCTGGCTAAGGAAGGCAACGACAGCTACAACGGCTATCGTGAGCTGGTAGTCCCCACCGTTGAGGACTTCACCGCCTATGCCAACAATATCTGGCAGCCTACCCAGGAGTGTGTTGCCACCCAGCTGTGGCTCAACTTCGGTTTCATGAATGAGCTCGAGGCCTGGAATGTTACTCGCCGCACCGGTTATCCTAACGTGAAATTCATGAAGGACAACCAGCAGAGTGACTATCCCACTCCTCCCCATCGTCTGCCTTATCCCAGCGATGAGCTGAACTTCAACTCCACCAACGTTCAGAACGCTATCCAGACCAACTACACCGAGTCTACTGGTTACTACACCAAGCTCTTCTGGGCAAAGGAGAACTACTATTCACTCTTCTAATGAAGACTGATATCAGTCCTGGTGACTGATTGAGATAAAATCCCCGGCGGGCAGCAGCTCGCCGGGGATTTTTGTTGTTTCCAGGATTCAAGCAACAGCCGCCATCACATTTCAAATGGATATCATTGGTGTCCAGTGGATAACATCGTTTAAAATAATTAACGTGAGTTCGATGAAAATAAAGTGCTGTCTATCAACTCCTCCCCTAAGTTAGGGGAGGTGGCGCGAAGCGCCGGAGGAGTATGATTTGTCCTCAAAATATATCTTAGATAGTATCAACGCCCCCGCCGCTCCCGCGGCACCCCCTCTTATCCAAGAGGGGGAGTTGCTAACGCCCTGATCGACAAACGACAAATTCATCGAACTCACGTTAATTAGTGTCCAGGTCGCCTCTAGCGGGGCTTTTCCCTTGAACACCCTAATGAAAGCGAGTAAAATGGTGATGGTTGTCAGTAGGGGGTGTGTCATAATTCATTTGCTGGAATATTAACCGCCCTGCGGGCGGGAAATTAAGACAAATTTTGTATTAAAATTATAATAATTAAAATTTTTATTTAATTTATTAAATAATTTGTTTAAATTTCTCGGCCGTAGGCCGATATATGTAGCGACATTGCAATTATGACACACCCTCCCGAGTTGCCAATCCGAGATCTCTTCCATTTCCATCGGTTGCAAGCCGCAAAATTTTGCGGCTCTACAAAGCCTTGCGAAAAAAATCCCTAAAACATCCGAAAAACTCCCACGCCTATGCCCTGGTCGCTCCTAATGGGGCTTTCCCCTTGGATACTAGTAGTTTACTATGGCTAGGAGAATTTGTTGATAAATTGTTTTCCTTCTTTTTTGTAATGTCAGGAAAAATGAGTACTTTTGCGGCCGTATTAAGAAAAAGGATAGAGTGTTGATACATAAATTCGGCATACCTTTCAGGATAACTTGTAGCGGAGAGGCGGCAAGCCAATTCTATAACCCGTTACAAGATAAGGAATCGAGCAACCAACGCGCTGCATTAGAGGGGGGGACCCCGCTAATGTGGCGCGAAATCTTTTGTCAACCCGTAAATCAAACTATCAAAATATTAATAATTCATCATTTATTCATCAATTTAAACAAAACATTTGTATGTTGAGAACAGTTAAGTTTTTGGCATTGGTGGCAATGTTTATAGTTGCATTGTCGGCAAGTGCCCAGGTAACAACTTCAGCATTATCTGGTGTTGTGACCGATGAAAACCAGCAGGCGATGATTGGTGCGACGATCACCGCTTTGCACACGCCCTCGGGCACGAAGTACAATGCCGTGACCAACATGGATGGCCGTTACACCATCCAGGGTATGCGTCCCGGTGGCCCCTACACCGTAACGGTGAGCTATGTGGGTTATCAGCCCTATAATGTTGAAGGCGTGATGTTGCAGCTTGCCGAGACCTCCAACCTGGATATCGACATGAGCATTGATGCCAACGCCCTTGGCGAGGTTGTTGTGACCGCAGCAGCCACCAAGTTCCGCGCCGAGAAAACCGGTGCCGCTACAAACATCAACAGCACGCAGATCAGCAATCTGCCCACCGTTACCCGCAACCTGACCGACGTGACCCGTCTGTCACCCTTCGGCGGTAACGGCATGAGCTTTGCCGGTACTGACGGCCGTACTGCCAACTTCACCGTTGACGGTGCCAACTTCAACAACAACTTCGGTTTGAGCGACAACCTGCCTGGTGGTGGTAACCCCATCAGTATCGAGGCTATCGAGGAGTTGCAGGTGGTTATCTCGCCCTATGATGTTCGTCAGACCAACTTCATCGGTGGTGCTGTGAACGCTATCACCAAGAGCGGTACCAACAAGTTCCGCGGCAGTGCCTACATCTTCCACCGCAACGAGAACCTGCGTGGTGACGTTGTTGATGGCATGCAGCTGGGCGCTACCTCTCGCGAGAAGGACCGCGTGACCACCTATGGTGCCACCATCGGCGGCCCGATCATCAAGGACAAGCTGTTCTTCTTTGTGAACGGTGAAATGACTAAGAAGCCGACTATCGTGAACACGATGGGCCCGTCGGTCGATGGTGTTGCCGATGCCGAGCATGGCATCTCTCGCACCACGTTTGCCGACCTGGAGCGTGTGAGCAACTTTGTCAAGAGCAAGTATGGTTATGACACTGGCTCATGGACCAAGTTCCCCGCCGACGAGAACAACTATAAGATTCTTGCCCGCATCGACTGGAACATCACCCATGACCACCACCTGGCCCTGCGCTACAACTACACCAAGAACCGCTACTGGAGCAATCCTAACGGTACCTCGATGGATGGTGGCACGCGCATGGCAAGCTACCGTGTATCACAGAATTCGTTCTCGTTTGCCAACTCGATGTATGGCATGGACAACCTGGTACACTCTTTCTCATTTGACCTGAACAGCCGTCTGCGCGACAACCTGTCTAACCAGTTCCTGGCTACCTACTCTAAGCTGGACGACATCCGCGCCAGCAACTCGAGCGAGTTCCCCTTCATCGACATCACGATGACCGATGCCGAGGGTAACCGCGACAACTACATGGCTCTGGGTTATGAGCTCTTTACCTGGAACAACGCCGTTCACAACACCATCTGGAACCTGCGTGACGACGTGACCTGGTACTATGGTAACCACAAGGTGATGGGTGGTCTGTCATTTGAGCACCAGATGGCCGACAACCAGTACATGCGCAACGGTACCGGTTACTACCGCTACAATAGCGTTGACGACTTTATCAATGGCGCTACCCCCGAGGTCGTTTGCTTGACCTACGGTTACGGTAGCGAGACCAAGCCTGCTGCCCGCGTGCAGTTCAACAAGGTTGGCCTGTATGCCCAGGACGAGTGGAACATCAAGAAGAACTTCAAGCTGACCTACGGCCTGCGCCTGGACGGTCTGTTCTTCAACAATGGTGACCTGATCACCAACAACGCTATCAAGGAGCTTAAGTATTATGACAATAAGGGTAATGAGCGTCACATCGACACCGGCAAGTGGCCTAACAGCAACCTGATTGTTCAACCTCGCGTTGGTTTCAACTGGGATGTATTTGGCAACAAGGTGCTCAAGGTGCGTGGTGGTTCGGGTCTGTTCTCGGGCCGTCTGCCCCTGGTATTCTTCACCAACATGCCCACCAACGGTGGTCTGGTACAGTATCAGGCTCAGCTCAATGGCAGCACCAAGGTTTGGGATGGCAAGACCGGCCAACCCACCCGTGGATTTGAGAACTACACTGGTGCTTACACCACCGATGCCAATGGTAACCGTTTCATCGACATGAGCCAGTTTGCCGGCGGTCTGGTGACCGAGAACGGCCAGGCTTCGATTGCTGCCCTGCGCAACAAACTCATCGCTATGGGTTATCCCGAGAATGTGACCTCTGACATGGGTACCGTTCCCTCATCGATCAGCGCCGTGGATCCCAAGTTCAAGATGCCGATGGTGTGGAAGACCTCACTGGCTGTTGACTACCAGATTCCCGTATCATTCCCCTTCAACGTAACCATTGAGGGTATCGTCAACAAGAACATCAACGCTGCCAGCATCAGCGACTGGGCTATTCCCAGCGTGGGTGGTTATGCCCGCTTTAACGGTGCTGACAACCGTCCCATCTATCCCGCCGGTTTCCGCACGGGCACCAAGGCCTTCGTCCTGGAGAACACGAGCCGTGGTTATGGCTGGATTGGTAACATCACCCTGAATGCCGAGCCCACCGACTGGCTGACCTTGATGGCAGCTTACACCCACACCGTGCAGAAGGAAGTTACCGGTATGCCCGGTAGCGCTGCTGAGAGTGCCTTCACCTATGTTCCCACCATCGAGGGTCCCAACAACATCAAGCTGCACAACTCGCAGTATGTAACTCCTGACCGTTTCATCTTCTCGGCAACCGGTCACGACCGCAGCGGTAACCACTACGGCCTGATCTATGAGGCATGGCGCGGCGGTTACAACTACTCTTACATGATGGCCAACGACATGAACGGCGACGGTTACAACTATGACGCCCTGTACATCCCCACCGACGAGCAGGTTGCTAACGGTGAGTTCCGCTTTGTGAGCGAGGGTGACAAGACCCGATTCATGGACTATGTTCACGCTAACAACTACCTGAAGAACCATCAGGGCGAGTATGCCGAGGCCTATAGCCTGTACAGCCCCTGGGTTCACCGCGTAGACTTGAGCTACAAGCATGACTTCCGTCTCAACGTTTGTGGTGCAAAGCACACCCTGCAGTTGCTCCTCGACGTGAAGAACGTGCTGAACCTGTTCAACTCGAGCTGGGGCGTGAGCAAGTATCTTAACCCCGAGATTGGCAGCGATCCCCGCATCCTCAAGTATGAGGGCGTTGACGCTCAGGGTTATGCCACCTTCTCGACTCCCAAGTCGATTGACGGTACGACCAAGACCTTCGTTCCCAACAAGAGCCTCGGCCAGTGCTGGAACGCATCTATCGGTATTAAGTACATCTTTAACTAATTCCTAAAGACTAAGACAATATTATGAAACTCAAATATTTTATTTCGTTTTTTGCACTGGTCGCCCTGTTGTCGAGCTGCTCGGATGACGATGCCATCACCTTGCTCGATGAGATTCAGGTTTCGTCGTCCTATGTGGCCATCGATGAGGCTGGTGGATCCAACACGATTACCTTGAACGCCAAGGAAGCTTGGACGTTTGACGAGGCAGAGCTCCCCGATTGGCTCACTGTCAGCCCGATGAATGGTGGCGCTGGCGAGACCAAGGTAACCTTTAGCGCCGATGCTACCCCCGACGGCCGCACTGCCGTGCTGCACGTTGCCTGTGCCGACAAGAAGCAGACCATCAACGTAATCCAGGGTCTCTCTACCGTTAGCGAGGCTACTTGTGCCGAGGTCATCTCTGGCCCCGAGAGCAAGACCTATCGCGTGACTGGTACAGTGAAGTCGATTGTCAATACCACCTATGGTAACTGGTATCTGGAAGATGAGACCGGCGAGGTTTACATCTATGGTACGCTGGATTCAAAGGGTGGAACCAAGAACTTCCTGAGTTGGGGCATGGAGGTTGGTGACATTGTCACCGTTGAGGGTCCCAAGACCGTTTATAACGGTACTGTAGAGCTGGTTGACGTGACCGTCATCAAGATTCAGAAGTCTCTGGTTAAGGTCGAGGGCTATGACCCCGAGGACGCCACTATCCCTGTTGAGGGCGGTAATGTGGCCGTTAACCTGAGCTGCAAGACCAACAACGGCATCTCGGTCGAGATTCCCGAGGCCGCCAAGAGCTGGCTGGGCATCGTGTCGATTGCCGGTGGCGCTGAGCCCGTGGTTACCTTCCACGCCAATGCCAACAACGGTGGTGACCGCAGCGCCACTGTAGTCTTCAAGACCACCGATGACAGCGGCAAGGAATACACCGCCCAGGCAACCATCTACCAGAAGGGTTCGATTGTTGCTGCCACCATCGCCGAGTTCCTCGAGGCTCCCGTGGGCGACACCCAGTACCGCATTACTGGCGTGATCACCAAGGTGGCCAACGCTACCTATGGTAATGTATATATCAGTGACTGGTCGGGCGAGACCTACGTCTATGGCATCGGTGCCAAGGGAGACTTTGAGGCTGCAGGCCTGAAGGTTGGTGACGTTGTGACCCTCGTGGGCAAGCGCGGCGAGCACAATGGCACTGCTCAGATGGCAAGTGCCACACTCGAGGCTAGCATCCCCGTGACCCCGATTGACATCGACTCGTTCCTGGATCAGCCCGATGATCCCAACACCTACTACATGTTGACCGGTACCATCACCGAGGTCGTTAACCCGACCTACGGCAACCTGTACCTGGAGGATGACACCAACATCACCTACGTGTATGGCTGCTATCCCGGTTGGGGTGCTACTGGCGACAACCGCAAGAACTGCCTTGAGACCAAAGGCATCGCCGTGGGCGACAGGCTGAGTGTTATCGGTGTGAAGAGCACCTACAACGGCACTCCGCAGCTGTCTAACGGTATCTACTTCTCTCACGAGAAGGCCCAGTAATTGCATCAGACTATATTTTCTGAGTCCAATTACTAAGCGCAATTAAATTCTGTAGTTATGAATTTCCCGAGAGGGGAGTCACCATCATGGCGACTCCCCTCTCTCTATCAAAACCACCGAGGTTGTTGCAAAACACTCGATTGAAAAAATGATCGAGCTTCGCTCGAGAAATTTAAACAAATTTATTAATGTCTGGGGAAAAATGCTGGCTGAAGGCCTGCACAAGGCTGTAAGCCTTGACTTGAGCCAACCCCAGGGCGCACAGGTCGTAAGGCCTCGTGTGGCCTGGGGGATGTAGACTAGAAGTGGATTGGGCCTCGTAGAGGGCCAATTAATTATGAATGAGTTATTTGCAAGACGCTCATGCCGCTATAAGTGGCCCCCGTCGGGGCCCGTGACGATGACATTGCCAATCCCTAGGCAACGAGGACCTACGGCCCTCGCGCCCTAGGGTTAGTATAAGTCAAGGCCGCTGGCCTTGTGCAGGTCTATCGACCTGCTTGCCTAAAAAAATGTTTTAATTTTCCAGAAACTTGGCGGCACCTCAGCCATTGTAGTAAACTTCATGGCCTTTGCACAAGTTTTTCGGCCGTAGGCCGATCAATAATTGAGTCATATGAGCTTTGCAACAATCTCATCCGTTTGCAAGTTTCTATTATTATCACTACCTTTGTGGAATTGAGTAAGATCTGGTCTAAGACCAGTATCAATTAACAATATTTGAACTAAACTGACTTTAATACTGGACACATGATGATGCGAAGACTTATTTATCTACTATTATTGCTAGCCGTGTTGCCGTGGCAGGCATTGGCAGCAGGTCGCGACACTTACACTGTGATTATCTCGCTCGACGGGCTGCGATGGGACTATCTGGACACATACGACGTGCCGTTCATGAACCAGCTGGTACGCGAGGGCGTCAAAGCCGTGATGCAGCCCTCGTTCCCGAGCAAGACGTTCCCCAACCACTACACGCTGGCGACGGGCCTTACTCCCGACCACCACGGCATCATCGCCAACACCTTTTGGGATCGTGAAAAGGGCGTGGAGTTCTCGCTTGGCAACAAGGTGACACGTGCCGACGGCCGTTACTATGGCGGTGATCCCGTGTGGCTCACGGCTAAGCACCAGGGCGTGAAAACGGCCACCGTGTTTTGGGTGGGTAGCGATGTGACCATCCAGGGCGAGCATCCCACCTACTGGCTCGACTACCAAACTCAACAGATGGACTATCCCGGACGCGTGGATGAAATCATACGCCTTCTCAAGTTGCCTGAGAAAGACCGTCCCCATCTGGTGATGGCCTACTTTGAGGAACCTGACCGCAGTGGGCACAATTATGGCCCGATGAACCGCCTGACTCGCCGCGCGATGGAGGACATGGACCTGCTGTTGAGCAACTTGTGGGCGCGCATCCAGTTGCTGCCCATTGCCGACAATGTGAACCTCATCATCACGAGTGACCACGGCATGACCAGCGTGGACCCCAAGCGCTTTGTCGATATCGACGACGTGGTGCCCAAGGAGTGGTATGACCGTTTCTGCAACGACTACCCCACCCTCATCTATGCCAGCGCACCCGAATACATTGACTCGATTTATAACGCCTTGCAGGGTGTGGACCACATCCGCGCCTGGAAGAAGGAAGATGTGCCAGCTTATCTGGGCTACGGCACCAACAAGAACATGGGCGATGTGGTGGTGCTGCCCGACGTGGGTTGGCTCTTTGCCGACAAGCCTAGCAAGAAGCAGCGCGGTAGCCACGGTTTTGACCACATGGCGGCCGACATGCAGGTGGGATTCCGCGCCATCGGCCCCGACTTCAAGGTGGGCTATGAGAAGCCTGACCGCTTCCGCAACGTGTGCATCTATCCGTTGCTGTGCCACCTGCTGGGGGTAACGCCATCGCCCAACGACGGCTCCCTTGAGGAGGTCATCGACTTGCTGCGGTAGGCACCCCTAATGAGGGCACTAACTAACGTGAGTTCGATGAAAATAAAGTGCTGTCTATCAACTCCTCCCCTAAGTTAGGGGAGGTGGCGCGAAGCGCCGGAGGAGTATGATTTGTCCTCAAAATATATCTTAGATAGTATCAACGCCCCCGCCGCTCCCGCGGCACCCCCTCTTATCCAAGAGGGGGAGTTGCTAACGCCCTGATCGACAAACGACAAATTCATCGAACTCACGTTAACTAAAAAAAGATGATGCGTCACGCTTAGGGCATGGCGCATCATCTTTATAGTTGAGAGGGCTGTTTCTCTCTATTGTTCGTTGAGCAATTTGTCGATAAGGGCCGTCACGTCGACAATACTGATAAAGCCGTCTCCATTCACATCGATAAACTCATTGTATTCAATATATTCCAGATTGAGGAGCATGTCGATGAGATCCGTCACATCTTTGATGGTTATAACGCCATCACCATTCACATCGCCAGTATAATCGGGATAATGAACAGTGAATGTAGCCTCGGTTTGATCTTGACTGAGCGCATATCCTGCATACCATTAACCCTGAATAATATAATCACATAAACCATCAAGATCCACGATATTTAAAACACCGTCGCGATTTGTGTCTCCGCTTTCAAAGTTAACCTCATTCCATGATGAGGATGGATCTACCAGATAGTAAGCATACGTAAAGATATCAGAGATATCGATCATACCGTCCAAATTCATGTCACCAAGCATATATATATATTCTTCACCATAGGTCTCGTTGGTAATCGGTTCGAAAATCATAAGGTCGTTGCGGATGTCATAGCCGCTTGACGCATTGGTGATAATCTCAATATTTCCGCCATTAAATTCTTGAGAGACCTCACAGTAGATCAGGAACATCTCGTCATAATCTCCAGCAGCCCATTTGACAGTACCATAAGGCTCGTAAGGATCCCCTTCGCTCTCAGGGGCTTGATATCCACAATAGGTGGGCATAGAAACAAAGTGGGTGTAAGCATTGTTGAAAACCCAGTTGGCAGTTTGTGTTGTCTCATCCTCGTCTTCATTATAGAAACACATGGTCATGTCGCTTCCCTTGGTCGCATAGACAGGTGTCAGTCCCTCAGGGAAAATGAATTGTACGTCCCAGGAACTGATATAGTTGCCGAAGTGGGCACCGACAGGGATGATGATTTCGGTTCCCAGATCATCGGCTGAGAGTTCCAGGTCGTCGATGTAGAATGAAGCTTCGGTAGGTTCATTGACTGGTGGGTAATACACCTCTACACTTGTATTAGACTGAGTTGTGTATAACCGATGCCCTGTATACCATTCTCCAAACAGGAGATAGTCAACCATTTCCTCATAGTCAAGAAGATCAATATTTCCGTCTTGGTGAACATCCCCACCACTAATATTGGAATCTAGGCCAACGAGGTAGTTTAACAGGTAACTGGCATCTGAAATGTTGATTTCACCATCACAATTCACGTCAGCTTGATTTGGATCTATAGCTGTGTCTTGCGAAAAATAGAATGTACCAAAGCGGGTATCATAACCACAACTTGAGTTGGCTGTTATTTGTATTTCCCCCCAGTGAAACTAGGATCAACATAAAACTTTATTAAGAAAAGCTGTTGGTAGTAATCACTGTAGCCGTAAACTTCCCACCTTAATGCCCCATAAGGCTCGTAGATTGTCTCACCTTCATCATTCTGTGTACTTCGATAACCTATAGAGCCCAATGTGCAGCCAATAATATGGGTATAGTCTTCATTTGTAAACATTTGCGCTTCATATACCTCAAATTGACCATTTGAATTATGGAAACCCATATCCATGCCATAAGATTTAGTAACACTGATGGGTGTCAACCCTTCAGGAAAAGTGAGATAAATATCCCAGATATCAGTTTGTGACGTGCATCTTGCCAAGACTGGTACTGTAATCTCGGTGCCGAGATCGTTTTCTCTCAGCTGAATGTCATTAATTTTGAAAAAAATGTCAGCTTGGGCGGTGGTTGCCATCAGAATTGCGATGAGCGCTAACGTTAGTCTTGAGATATTGCTTGATTTCATAAGAATAATAATTAATGAGGTTAATAAATATTGTGCAAAAGTAAATAAAAAAACAGATTTTTATCGAAACGAGTAAAAAAATTAATGGTGAATGCAAAAAAAAGCAATGTGAGACGCGGTGCCACGATTGTGCTACCATCACACATCGGGCAAACTAAAATGGGGAGTTACTGAACTTATCGAGAGAAATCATTTTAGCACTGATTCTTAAAAGAATGAATTAAAACTTGGTGGGAAAAACGAAATAGTGTAATTTTGCACTAGACAACAGTATTTCCTTCCTGGGGAATCATTCTTTTAATTAATCAATTAAGAGCGACACAAGTTATGAACTTCAGACTCTGTTACAATTATTTCAAACGCATATATCGGGCTGTCACAGAACTTTCTAAAGAGACTGGCTATAACCGGTTCTATCACTTGCTGGATTATCTGTCGGCATTCTGCATCCATGGCGCCCATATCGACCAATATACTGCTGGAGGTTTCTGGAAATACAGCAATCCCAAGCGCAGCAAATGTCTGTCCCACTATCGTCGCTTGGCTTTGGAAAAGAAATACAACGACCCGACTTACATCCATTATTATGGCAACAAACAAGAGTTTAATGAGTTTTTCAAGGACTTCATCCACCGCGACTGGCTGTATTCAGGAGATTCAAGCTTTGAGCAATTCAAGGATTTGTTGAAGAAACATCACAAGCTAATCATTAAGCCGATTGATGGAGAACAGGGAAACGGCATCCGCCAGATGAATGATGAGGGTCAGAGCGATAGTGAACTCAGGGAAATATTTGACGCACTGGTTAAAGAGGATGTGATCATCGAGGAGATTATTGTGCAACACCCCAACATGGTGTTTGGCAACAAGTCGGTGAACACGATCAGGGTATTAACTGCCTGCCGTCCAAATGGCCAAGCTCGGGTCATGAAAGCCTTCCTCAGGGCAGGCGTGGGCGATACATTGGTCGACAACACGGCAACAGGTGGTTATTATTATGAGGTGGATCTTGAGACCGGCATCATCAGTTCAGGCGGAACATCAAAGAAGGGCGATCTTGTCTTCATTCACCCTCAAACCGATATCGTGATGCTTGGTTTTAAAGTTCCCAAATGGGACGAAGTGGTCAAGATGTGTATCGCTGCCGCGCAAAAACTTCCCCGCATTGCGCTTGTCGGCTGGGATGTGGCCATATCTGAGGACCATGTGCAGCTCATTGAGGGCAACAACAGTGCCGACTACATTGGCTACGAGTTTGTGGGCAGTTCGGGATATTATGAGAAGATTAAAGCCTTTATGACGGGGGTATCTCAGAAATAATGATGCTCGCGTGAAGAGAAGAAAGGGCACTGCCGCCGTTACAGGAAATCGTGCTGCGTTATCAAATTGTTCAGTATAGGGTACAAAAAAAGGGCAAGTGAGCTACAGCGCGCCGCTACGACCTCGTTACCCTTGCTCCGGTCAAGGCCTGGGGGATTGGGAGGGAGCTGGCCGTGTAGGACTTACCCAGCTGCAAAAGTACTGCTTTTTCCTGAATCAGCAACATTTTTTTGAGGAAATATTTTACTCTAAACCGCAACTAGCTATCAGTCAAGATACTAAAAAGTGAAACAAATGAGCCACATGAGACGATTAACATGCGCTTAATACAATATTGACGGTCAGTGTGCCTTAATAAGCAAAAAAAATGCTACCATTGTAGCCAATCAGTAGTAAGTTATGATAAAGAATATTGTCTTTGATTTAGGTGGCGTTATCTTCAAGATAGATAAGCACCAAGCCATCAGGCGTTTCAATGAAGTGGGATTTAGCGATGCCGCATCCTATCTTGACGCTTTCGCTCAGGTAGGTATCTTTGGTGAGCTCGAGAGCGGCAAAATCACTGCTGAGCAGTTCAGGGACAAACTGAGTGAGCTGGCAGGTCAGCAACTAACGCTGGATGATTGTGCACACGGCTGGCAAGGATATATGGTAGAGTTGCCCCAACGCAACCTTGACAAACTCATCGAGCTAAGAGAACGAGGTTTTCGCTTGAGTCTGCTCAGCAATACAAATCCATTCATGATGCAATGGGCACGGAGCAACGCTTTTGACGGACGAGGACATGGATTGGACTATTATTTTGACGCCCTGTATCTGAGTTATGAAATGGGCATCATGAAGCCCGAGAAGCGCATCTTTGAGATGATGCTAGAGGGTGAAAAAGCCCTACCCGAAGAAACCGTTTTCATTGATGATAGCGCCCACAACGTTGAGGTGGCAGCCTCCCTGGGCATACATGTGCTGCAGCCCGATAATGGCGGTGACTGGCACGAGATGCTTGAACGCCTCATCTCCCAGTGCAGTGATCAAGAATAAAGCCGCTTTTTAGACTTATCCTTTTATTCAGGTATCGAGACGCAAAATTTTGCGTCTCTACATTGTCGTCAAGATTGGCTCGCTTTGCTCGTGCATCTTTGCGCTCCCGCGGGGACGCTGCCAGTTCGCAACCGATTGCTGCGCAATCTCTTGGTAGCTTTGGTATATGAGGTCGCTCGAGATACGGGAGTTGGAATTAGAAATGAAGGAAGCGAGAAGCGGGGCGGCAAGATTCACTCGCTGGCGCTCGTGCATCTTGTGCGCTCCCGCGGGGACGCTGCCAAGCCGAGAAACCGCGCCCAGACAAGGGCGCTCTATCGTTTTTCCTGTTTTCCGCGGTCTTTGATTTTTGAAAAAATGGGGACTGATAATCAGCGACATAGCTCCTAAGATTTGCAAAATCGGGTGTCTCGCTGTAAATTTGCCGCATGTTTTTTCGAAGAAAGC